>Ga0213841_1000171_pt1 | contig 131461 bp, 60 predicted proteins | sample SWPATP23_FD_160125 | JGI IMG/M metagenome (GOLD analysis project Ga0213841, IMG submission 160125) | Coastal seawater microbial communities from Marineland, Florida, United States - SWPA TP2 #3 | ecosystem: Environmental > Aquatic > Marine > Coastal | place: USA: Florida | collected 2016-08-14
ACAAATATTATTTATATATTTATATATTTTATATATAATTAAAGAATGAAAAAATAGAAAAAAATAATAAAATATATAACTAGATGTATATAAAAACAAATTAAACTAAACAAAAAAAATAAATTAAACAAAAAAAAAATAAATTAAAAAAAAAAAAAAAAAAAAAAAAAAAAAAAAAAAAAAAAAAAAAAAAAAAAAAAAAAAAAAAAAAAAAAAAAAAAAAAAAAAAAAAAAAAAAAAAAAAAAAAAAAAAAAAAAAAATAAAGAGAATTAGAAAGAAAAAAAAAATAAAAAGATTTAGAGAGAAAAAGAAGAACACGTAAATTAAGAAGATTAAAATAATTGGGTAAAAAAAAAATAAAAAAAAAAGATATAAATTTATTAGTATAATAAATATTAAAAAAAAATAAATTAAAAAAGGATAAATCTTAATAATTTAATAAATAAATTAATAATAATGAAGAAAAAAAAGAAAAAAAAATAGAAAATAGATTTTTATAACCAATACCTGAATAACCATAAAAAGAAAAAAAAACATTTTTATAAAAAATTTTTTGGTTTTTATAATGATATATTTTTTTATTGTTTTTTATTGCATATTTTTTATAATATTTTTTATATAGAAATATTAATAAAACATTATATATATGAAATCTATAGATATATTAAATAAATAATTCATCAATAAATAAATTGAGGATCTAGATACTGTAGATTATATTATATCTAATGATAATTTATAGTTTTAATAACTAGATATTGGTAAAACTTAAAATTTATAAAATTATGTACAATAAAATTAAATTAGTAGTGTTAAATCTTCTACAATAAATTAATTATAAGGAAAATAGGAAATTTAATTAGAAAATATTAATGAAGAATCATCTGAAAATGATAAAAGTACATCAAAAAGTTAATAAAGTTATATTAATTAAACATAAAATGAAGAAATAGAAAATGAATGTGATAATTTTTATTAACAGAGTGAACAAGAATTATCTAATAATGAAAAATAAAAAATTTTACATTTATAAATATAAAATGAAATAGAAACATATATCTAAACACAACGCTAGATAGAAAATTATTGTATTCGAGATTCCTAATGGAAAAAAAATATTTTATATCAAGAATTATAACAATAAAAAATAACACCAAATTCATAAAATTTAAATAAATTAGAAGAATAATTATACGATATTATACATTAAAAAAAAATAATAGATGAAACTAACAAATGTATGAATTTATTAAAATTTTTATTATAAATTATAGAATCAATTAATTTTAAATATAGTTTTTTATAATTTAATATAAAAGGATGGGCAAATCACACAAATAAAGATTTATAAAAAGATAGATATTTAATAAGAAAATGTTTTGTTGATTTTTACAATAATATAAAATTAAAATTATTTAACAGAGATAAGAAAAAAAATGACTAAGAAATAATATAAAAACAAGTATTTCCTGCATATATGTAAATTTTATTTACAGTAATTATATCATTATTCACATATCATTATAGTAATAATTATATTTAAAAAAATTAAGAAAATTATAAAAATATTATGTAAAATAATTAACATATTGCATAAATGTAATCAAATAAAATTGAAGAATCATTTGTATAATGAAACATAAAAAAAAATTTTTTATGATTTATTATATATGAATCGTTTTAATGAGTATCATAAATAAATTTTTGAATCAATATAAGATCCCAAATTATTAAGAGCTCTTAAAAATAATTAATTTGAAAATAATGATTATTTAAAAGCTAAAGATATACCTGATATGTTTTAATGTTAGTAATAAAATATTGAATCTTTTAATAATAATAAAGATGATAAGAAAACAAAAACAAAAGATAATGAAGTATTATAGGATAAAAAATGTAGTATTTCCTTAGATAGAAAATATTAATTTGAAAAAGAAGTTTAAAGAAAACCATATTTAAAAAAACATTAATAATGGTTGCCTGAATAATGGGAAAATTGTGGATATAAAAATGAAAATTTTGATTAGATAAAATCTGATTTTTAAGAGGCTATATATTTAATATCTAGATTGATAGATAATGGTTTTATTTAAAAATCTTTAATTTTATATATAGTATATTTGTTGTTAAAAAATAAAAATTGAACTTTTTATATTTCAAATAATAATTAAATTATATACAAATGAGTTCTTAATATATTGATGATTAAAAAGAAGATATTAAATCGGATATAACTGATCAAGATTCTATATATTCATAAAATAATGATGAAAGTGACAGTTTTTATAGTAGTATAAATGATTTAGAAATTTTATCATTAGATAATTTAGATGATTCTATGATATAAGATGACGAAGTATCATTATCAAAGATATAAGATAACGAAGTATCGTTATCAAAGATATAAGATAACGAAGTATCGTTATCAAAGATATAAGATAACGAAGTATCGTTATCAAAGATATAAGATAAGTCCTAACAAGATAATGAAGTTAATGATACAGTAGATAATTCACAAGGCACAAAAATTAAAAAAAAAAAAGAAAAACAATAGTTAAAATAATAACATGATGATGGATAAAAAATAGATTTTGAATAATTATTTAAACATAAATATAAATAATTATAAACATATAAAACTGTTTAAGTAGAGACAAAACAATAATTAAAATAAATTTTTGGTCATGATTTTATATCTTTACATGAATTAGTTTCTATTTTTTAGCATTCTAATAATAAAGCTCCATAAAAAGATTAAATAATAATATGTAGAATAATGGAGGGCAAATTATAAAAAATATAATATTTTATTCCATTAATGCTATTTAGTAATTTAAAATAATTATTTTAAACCAATTAGTTATTTGATTATTAAAAATTAAATTGGGTAGAGGACGATATATAATAAATGTCAGATTTTATTGATAATATTGATGTTATAGAGTAAAAATTAAAATACATAAATGATTGAAAAAATTGAAAAAAAATTATTTAGACATCTATACTCTCTTATATAATGTAATAATCTTAATAAAAAAATATGTAAAATAATTAAGAATAAAAATCTTTCTCAAAAAAAAAATTTGGCGAACATTTTAATACTAGTTTTAATAAAGAACGTTTTTCTGTTACTTTTAAATATAAAGGTGATATTAAGGATAGTTAATCGTTATTTTAATTCAGTCATAAAAAAATTAATACTGATTTTAAATCTACAAGCATTACATGCAAAGTTATTAATTTTAATACCTAAATATCTAACATTATTATAAATTTTATAAATGAACCAAAAAATTTTTAGTATATTATAAAAAAATATTTAGATTAATGTATCAGCAGTGATACCAAAGATACTGTTTCTGCATGTTATTATGAATTAACATAATAAGAAAATATTAATGATAAATTGGAAATTTCAAAATTGTCAAAAGAATTTACATTAGATAATTTTAAATAAAATGATACAGGATCAGTAGTTTTTATAAGTCCTTATTTTGTAGATCCAAAAAATGATAAATATAAACAGATATAATATGCTGTTGTGATTTATGATGAAGATTTATAAGATCAAGATATTTAAAAAGATCATGATAAATTTTTAATAGAAGGAGAAGAATTATTAAATAATGATCCAAAAAATGATATTTTACTGGATTAGGAACATGATGGTAAAAAATGTCATGTTATGATAGTAAAATCTTCGAATGATAAATTTTTACCATAAACAAGTAAAAAATTATTATATGAGATGAGAACAGAACCAACATTTTAGCTATATTAGGGATTTAAAAAAGATAAGGATCCTAAAACCAAAAAAACAATAAAAACTGATATGATGAAAGCAAAAATTATTGTAAATGCTATTAATTATTTAAAAATAACAAGGATTTATTAAAATTAAAATTCATCTTATTTAAAAAGTCTTGGAATTTAAGCATCAAAAACAAATGATATGTTTAAAAAATAAAAAGATGATTTAGAAGATGATGAAGAAACTCATCTATAATTATCAGATGAAGAAGAAAAAAATGAAGAATGATTTAAATATTTTATTAATTTTTTTTATTATTATTTGGATTTCTAATCCAAGTATTAGAATTTTACAAAGATATAAAGGGTTGAATTTTACATATTGTTTAACCCAAACAATTTTTTTTATTTTAACCCTATCTTTGTCTTTTTTTTATTTTAAAAAATATAAATATTATTATATAATGATCTGTTTGTCTAATAATAATAAAATAGTAAATATTTAACAAAATTAATAGGTGTATTTTGATATAGATTTTGTAAGATTTTAAATGCAAAAATATAATATAGAGTAATAATAATAATTTTTATATAGTATAAAGGATTAAAAATATTTAGGTTAAGAAATTTCAGTATAACTTGATTATAAATAAAATGAATAATTGCATAAAACAGATATTTTATTGATAAAAAATAATTTTAAAATATCATTTATAAAATATTTAGATAGTAATAATAGATGTTAATTATTTGAATAATTATTTAAATATATAGATTATTATAGAGATATGTTTTATCTTTTTGATAAATATCCATTATAATATAATAAATATAATGAAATAATGAAAAAATACAATTTATAATAACCCATATTGGAACTACCAGATCTTTAATATTTATTTTAAAAGTATATCAGTTATTAAAAAGAATATGATATTGATATTTTAGATAATTTTTAATTTTAATGTTAAGGAATGAATAATAAATAATTATCATTATCTCTTTTTGTATATCTTCCAAAATTTTTATCAACAAAATAATTAAAAATTTATTTTGATAAACATATCAACGAAAAATTAGATGAAAAATATATAATACCATTTATACTTAATTATAATTATGAAAATATAAAATCAAATTATAATTTTTAAAATTTAATTTAAGATATATACAAAAAATATTCAGTATAGGATTTTTTATTATTATAATAAGGTTCTTTGTCATATTTAAAAAAAGATTTTGAAAATCATATGTATCCATGTATAGGATATGAAATAACAGAATTAGCTGAATACATGTCAAAATACAAAATAAAAAATGAAGATAAAATATAATATATAGTTTCTTGTTGTCTTTAAAAATAAAATATAAAATAAATTAATAATGTGGGAAAAATATTTAATATTTCAAGGGAAATGATGGATTTATTATTGTATTAATTTTTTGATGATTATAAAATAAATGATATATAATTTAATTATAGAATTTTATAAGAAATAGATTTTTCCGTGTTAAATTCAAAAAAATATAAATATATATTAGATATTATGAAGAAATAAAATAACAAATTTTATCTTGATAAAGATAAAATATTTTAGGAAACTTTTATTTCTGGAAATTAAGAATTATTTGAATATTTATTATAGATTGATAATTAATAAAAAATTATTATTGATGATAAAATGTTTTAATAAATGAAAATAGAACATGTATAAATAATATGTGATAATATGAAAGTATTTTCATAACTAAATATAAAATAATTTATAGAATTTTTAGTATAACATAATTATATAAATATTTTAAATAATTTTATAAAATAATAAGAGAAAAATATATTATAATAAGATGATATAACACTACTTGTTATTTTACAATATTTAATATTTATTTGTGATTTAAATCCATAAATTTAACAATTAATAATAAAAATTGTAGATAAAATAATATAAAATTAAAAATTATTATAATAATTAACATAAATGATTATAATTTAGTCTATTAAAATAAAAAAATTTTTTGTTCTGGAATAATTATATGAATAATTAAATATATAACATAAAGATGATACTTTTAAAATATTTACAGAAACATTGATAGATAAGATATTAGATTCAAAATAAGAAGAAAATGATAAAATTATTAGATAATTATCTAATAATTTTCTTTATGATCTATATGATAATTATGATAATAAACCATTTTGGTAATATGTTTTTAATAAAATAGTTTAATAAAATTTGTCTTTATTATTGTATAAAATATTATTATAATAAAAACAATTTCATATCAAAGACACAAAAGATATAGAAAAAATATTTCCATTTAAATTATAATCATTTTGAATATTTATTTTATAAATTTAATTATATTTACTGTATTATATTATTTATATTATTTCCTGCTCCAAATTTATCATACATATTACTTTCATTATATTATTTTTAAATATCATTTATATAATTTTAAAATTTATATAATTCTGTCTCTTCTAAATTATTAATAAATAATTTTAATTGATCTATAAAATCTATAAAAGCTATTGTACTATATTTATATTCTAATATAAAATTATTCCAATAATTTTCTTAATATTATTAATCTTATTATAATAAATCTTTTATCATATTATATAATATAAAAATTTTATAAAATATAAAATCATATTTATCATATTATTCAAATTTATCAATAAACTTGATATCTTTGGATTGTATTTTACTGAATTGTGTAAATCTTATTAATTTATCTTATTTTCTCGTAAATATTAAAAATAAAAATCTTTTTATTCTTTTATAATATTTTGTTTAATCCCAAAAATTTTTTGTTTATAAAAATAATATATCATAAATATCATTTTCAAATTCTTATAATGAAATTAAATTAATATTATTTTGATTAATATTTAATTAATTATATAATTTATGATTAATTTTATAACCTTTAAAATTATTATATTTTTACACAGGAATGCTAACATCTGTATATTCTATTTCTGATAATAAATTATATAATACACTATCTCCTAAAGTATACTAAATACTGCATGGTATAAATAATCTTTATAATAAAAAATTCATTTTATCAAATTATATTTACCCCAATTAACTTTATAAAAATATAAAATTTTCATTATTTTATATTGCTTCATGATATTATTCTATATATTTTTTATATGTATAAAAACTATCTTTTATCCATCTAGTTTCCAAATCTTCTAAAGTCCATTTTTTTTCATCAGTTTCAGTTTCAGTTTTCTGATACGTTTTAATAAGATATGTTTTATTTTATCTAATAAAATTTTAGTTTAATTCATTAAAGTGTATTAAATCATTATTTTAAAATTTTTTATCTCTAATTAAATTAAAATAATAAAATTTTTATTATAATATTTTTTAATTTAAAGGTTTTGCATATATATCTTAAGAACCGAATTTTATAGAAATAATTTATATTTAATCTGTTATAATATTTTTATTCCATCTTTCTTATAATAATTATTATAAATCTTATTATATAGATTTTATTATATCCTAATGAAGATTTATTTATTATGAAAATTATTTTTATGCAAAATTAACATATACTCTATATATTATATTAAATATTTAAATATAGATGTCACTTATTTAATCTTCTGTAAGTATAATATTTTCTTAAAAACTTGATATTTAAAAATCAAAATCTCCATAAAGATTTTTTTCTTTAAAAAAAATCTAACTAAATTTTTTAAAATATTCATCTTAATTTTTATCCTATATATCATTAAAAAATATGTTAAATATATTACCTCCTTTATAGTAAAAAACAAGATTAAAATCATGGTATTATTTATCCAAATATTATTATATTTATATCTATATTTATTTTAACATATCTTATCTTTATTTTATATAAATAAGATAATTTTAATCTGCCATATGATAATATATTATCTTATTATAAATATTATAACATATGTCTCTTAATTTATTTCTTAATTCTATTTTTTCTTAATAAGTTTCTTATATTTTCTCTTCTTCTATATCCATATATATAAAAATCAAAAAAATTTTATTTTTGGTATTTATATTTTTGGAATTTTTAAATCAAATTGTAAATCTTTTATGCTTGGTATTTTAACTTTGTTTAATCCTAAATTTCCTAAACCTAATTCATTAGCAAGTTCCTAAGACATTTATAATCCTACCTTTGGACCCATGAAATCATCTGCATTATCAATTAAATTAGAAAATATTGTTTTTAATGACTTTAAAATTATAATTATTCCAGATTTTAAAATATTCCATGATTTAGAAAAAGTACGTCCTATAATACCCCAAAATGTTAAATCTTTATCTCTAAAATAATTTATAGAATCACTTAACACTATTAAAAATGCAATTATTAAAATAAATATGGTAGTTAAATAAAATAATCCAGAAATAAGTTGTATAAATTAAAGTAATTCGCAATTCATATATAAATTATATAAAAGAAATATTATTATTATATATGAATGCTTAAGGGTGTGATGTGAATGATCTAGTATAAATTTCTAAATTAACAATATAATTTTTATCAAGTATTTTTTTTACCACATTAGCAATAATTGTTATATATTTAGCTATATAATATTCATAATAATTTTCAACTTTGATGGATAATCCTGAAAATTATATCAATCCTAAAATAAATAAAACTATGGATTATATAATTCCTTTCACAGCAAAATTAATAAAAAATCTTCCAAAATATGTTGGGAAATTTATTATATAAATATTAAAATTATTACTAAAACCCATAACAGATATTATTGTAAAAATTTTTGGTCTTTCTGAAGATATAATGGAAGGAACATTGGGTATGGTAAATGATGCTGGAGAAAAAATTATGGATATGGGCGAAGATATTTTTGGAGAGATAGAAAATGCTATAGAAGATACTTTTGGTATATTATAGGATATAATAGATGAATTTAAAAATCCATAAGATGCAGTAAAAAAAGTAGGAGAATAGACAATAAAATAAGGAGAAAATATAGTAAAAAAAGGAGGTAAAGTAATAAAAAAAGGATTTAAGGAAGGAAAAAAAGCTGGGAAAAAATTTGTTGGTTTTTTTAAAAAGAAAAAAAGATGATTTTAAAATTTAGATTATTATATATTAATGTAAATTTCTTATTAATTATTTAAAAAAATAAAAATATCTTTATTTGATCATTATAAATTAAAAAAAAATTAATAATATAAAATCAAAAATTATTATCTATATTAATAATTTCCAGAATAAATATCTACTTTTGACTATATTTTTATTCTCATTATTAAATAAATTATAAATGATTTTAATAGTGAAATATTATATAATGGATTATCAAGATATTATTAGTACAACAGATTCTGAAAATGATGTAATATTTAATGATTACAGATAAATATTATAAAATTAGTATGATATATTATAACTTAGAATGGAATTAGAAAAACTAAATATATAAATATTAAAGTAATAAATATATAATTATAAATAATAAATATATTATAAGAAATTAATATTTATTACTTTAATATTTATATATTTAGTTTTTTGTATAAAAATTTATTTTTAAAATTTTTTCATATATATATGAAAAAATTAAGCATAATAGAATAAGTAAATTTATAAAGAAAAGAAGAATTAAGATAAAGAAATATGAATAAAAAATAATAATAACATGACCCACTAATATAATATAAATAAAACGATTAGATTATAAAATAAGTAGAAACATAAATAAATTCAGCATTTATTTTGTAAAATAATTCTGAAGCGAAAGTAATAGGTTTTCCAAATATTGGTGCAACATGCTTTTTAAATTCATTTATCCAGATATTTTCATAAATGGATAAAGTTGATTTCAATCATTTATTTGATTGTAAATATATGCGATATTTATATTTATATGCGAATAATATAAATATAGAATCTCCTAAATAAATAAATATTTTAGATATAATAACCAAAGTTATGTAAAGATATAATATATAAAATGAACCATAAGATTTATTAGATGTTATAGATAGATTATATGATATTATAAAAGATAAAAATGATTTATTTTGTACTTTTAAATAGGGAACAAGTATGAATAATGTTAAATAATCATAGTAATAAAATCCAATATTTTATTATAATGGAACACCAAATCTTGAAAAAACTATAATAAATTCAAAAGAATATAATGATAATGAAGAAATCTTTACCAAGGTAAAGTATAGAAAATATTTGCTTGTATTTATTTACAAAGATAAAAATATATATAAGCCAGCAAAAATATTACATTTTAAACATTATTAATATAATTTAATTTCTTTTGCTGTATTTCTTCCTGGACATTGGATATCATATAGATTTTTAGAAAATTAATTATATTGCATAAATGATTCTCATGTGTCAAAAAAAAATTATGATGATGTAATTAATTAATCTTAATTAGGATATTGGTTATTATATAAAATTAATTAATGAAAAATAATCACGAAAAATATTTATATATGGAATGTTCATTAATAGTATAATCTTTGAAAAAATATTAAAATGAACAATTAAATAATAAACACATACAAGATCTTGTGGACAAAATCAACACAAAAAAATGTTTGAAATTTTTATTTCATGATGAATATGATTTATTATGGGCATTAAAAATTCATATTTTTTATAATAATTATTATATATATTTATCTCAAAATAATATTTATGTATAAAATTTTATTACAATAGAATTTTTATTTACTGAAAAATAAATATTATTTTTAAATAATGTATAAGAAAAAATTAAATTTTCTAAATAAATGTTTATGTATGTGGGATAATAATAAATTTAGAATATTGATAATAACATGATTTAAATAAAAGAAAATATTTATTCGCTTGTATCTTTTTTATTTAATAATTATGATTTTTTAAATAATTTAAATATAGAGATATAAAATAATGAAGTATCATCATCAAAAATATAAGATCAAATCATATAATTTAAAAATTTTTAAAAAAAAATAGGAGAATTATAATGGTATAATCGTGAAAGAATATCATTATAAGGAGATTCTGTATTTGAATTGATCGGAGGGTTAAAAAAAAATGACAATATTATTAATTTAACAATTATTATAAAAAATAATGATGAAAAAATATTTTATAATAAAATATTCGATGATAATTATAATATAACATATTTAGATTAAACAAAATATAAATATGATTAATATTTTGTTTTTATGGGCATATAATGTTTTAATATTGATTTAATAATACAATAATATATAGATATTGCATCAATTAAATCTCTTATAAAAATTATATAAATTAATAAAAATCTTAATATCAATTTTATTCAAGATTTTTGTATTAAAAAAATAATAATAGAAAAAAATGAAGCTATAATAATAGAAAATCCAAAATAATTTATATAAGATACTATAAAATAATTAGAAAATGAGAATATATATTTAAATAAAGAAGAATAGGAATAATTATTTATATAAATTATATATTGTGAAGATAAATATAATACAATATATTATAAAAAACCGGAAAATGTTGATGAAAATATTCGTGAAATATTTAAATTCAATAGACATGTATAGAAAAAATATTTTTACAAATTTATGCGATAACGAGATTTTTTATTGGATATTGGTATAGGAAGCTGTACTTCATTACATATGTATAATTAATTAGGTATTAAAAATGTATATGGTATAGAACCTTCAAGAGCATCATTAGATAAATGTTATAAGATGATGGAAAAATAAAAATTTAATAATTCTATAGTAAAATTATTTTATGGATTTGGAGATTAAGATTGGAAATCATATAATAATGATATCCTATAATAAAAATATTAAAATATAGCACTTACATTTACTATTCATTATATGATAAATAATATAAACATATTAATGAATAATATAAATTTTGTATCATAAAAAGGAACAAGGGTTTTTATACAATGTGTCAATGGAAATATGCTTTATGATAAGATATAAAATAATAAATATAAAATAAAGGATGAAAATAATAAATATGAAATAAAAGATAAAAATAATATATATTGGGGAGTATATCAATTTAAAGAAAAAATTCCTAACAATTTTGATAATCCTTTTAAAATGTTATTTTATTTTAAAGATGTTTATGGAGTTAATTAGGGTTCTTTTGAATATTTAGTGAATATTAAATAGTTAATATAAATTTTTCAAAGCTATAATTTTAAACTAATAGCATAATAAAATTATTACGATGTACTATAAAAAAATTAAAACATTTTGAATCTAAAACATTAATTTTAGTATGATATTTTAAAACTTCATGAAATTTTAATTTTTTAAAAATAATGATTATATATGATATCTCTTTCATAATTTTTAGCATATTTTTCCTTATTTTCATATTTATTAATTTGGATTTTTATAGGATTTTTTTATAAAAAATCTGACAACATAAAACAAAAAATATTAAAAGATCCTGAATAGTTAAATAATTTTATAGAAAAAAAAATGAATGGGTTAGAAAAAATATTAAAATAATTATTAGAAATTAATATTTTATTTCCTTTATTAATTATTCTAAATCCATATGTTTTAAATTTAAATGATGAATAAGTCAAAGCTAAATTAAAAGAAAAAATTACTAAAAAAGTTTTTCCGTAATTTGCAACTTTCGGAAGAGGTTTAAAAATACCAGATCTAATTAATGTCGAAAAAAATGCTAAAACTTTTGGATAACAAATTACTATATATGGAAAAGAAATTATATATTATATTACTAGTATTGTATGTGGTAAACCAGAAAATTTAAATGATGATTTATAATTATATGTAAATGATATTAAATAAATAAATGATGATTAATGTTCTAAAAAACTTTTAAAGTCGATGGGAAATTTTTTTAAAGATTTTAATAATGGAAATATGCAATTTAAAAATTAAGAAATAAATATAAAAGAAATAACAGATATAATAATGAAAATATATATTCCTGAATCAGATAATATTGATAAAACATAATATATGTAATTATATGAAGCCATTATTTAAGTGTTATAAGAAATTTTTGGTGATATTATATCAAAATATAAAAATTTTTTTTATATTACTATGGGAAATAATTCTTTGATTTTTTAATAAAAATTAATTAATAACATTGATGGGAAAATGCGCAAATAATTTGTATTTTATAAAATAAAAAATATAAATAAAAATAATGCCGACGAAGTCGTACGATAAAAAATAGATAATTAATAATATAATTAATTGGATGATGAAAATTTTTTCTTTTTTGATGGAGACATGTGGGATGATTTATATAAAATATTAAAAAAAAAAAAATAACATTTATCTGATTTTATAACATCATTTAAATTATATATGAATGAATATTTATTACATATATAAAAATACACATGATATAAGAAAAAAATGAAAAAAAAAATATATAGAAAAACAATATTAATATATAATGGATATAGAAAAATAAGATAAAATGGATATTAAATAATATAATTAACAACGATATTAATATTATTTTTAAACATAATAAATACCAGATAAAATATAATATATATTTAATAATTCAAATATTGCATAACGTAGTCCAGAATGGTTTAAATTACGTAAACTTACTGCAAGTAAAATGGGAGAATGTCTTAGTGTACAGGGATATGTAAAATTAATAATGGATCAATCTAATAAAAATAAACAATATATATGTAATTAATATACTCATTTGGGGAAAAATATAGAAAATCTTAGCTAATAATTTTATGAATAATTTTTTTAAGCAGAAGTATTATAAGTCTCTATAATACCAGATAAAAATATAGAGTTTATAGGAGCATCTCCTGACGGATTTGCAATAAGGAAAATATTTTTAAATGATAATGGTGATTATTAATATGAATCAAGATTATTAGAAATAAAAAACCCTTCAAAAAGAATAATTAATACGTTTTCAGAAAAATTATATAATATATGCCCCGAAGGATATTATTTATAATGTATAACTTAAATGATGTGTTGTGAAATGTAGATAAATGATTTTTGGTAATCCAGAATAATAACATTTAATACAGAAAAAGAAATGTTAAAAAATTTTGATTTATAAAATATTCATGATATAGTATAGATAACATATAATAAACCTAATTAACATGACATATTTTAAAAATTAGATACCAAAAATATTAAAGATATTAATGGAAATTTATATAAAGGATAATTTTGTGGAACTTTACTTAAATTATACCCAAAACAATATAATTAAGATTTTGATATATAACATTAAACATTATATCTATATCCAGATAATATCAATATGAAATATGAAAATTTTATAATTTGGGTAGAATAAAAAAAAAATGAAATTCTAAATAATGGTAATAATTATTTTGATATATAAGAAAATATTAATTATTATATTAAAGAAGATGATTATATTGTTTATTGGAGATTAGAGAAAGCTCATTTGATAGAAATAAATAGAGATGACAATTAAATTTTAAAACATATAAATACTTTAAGGGATATCTGGAATTCTATATAATATTTAAAAGAAAATTAGGATATTTGGGAAACTTTAAATAAAAATATAAAATAATATGTTCATGATATTAAAAAACATTATTATTGGACATAAATACACGAATAAAAAAAAAAATAATTTATACGTGATTTAGATTTTTACAAAAGTTTGAGTGATGAATCTGAAGAAGAAAATTGAAGGATCATTACATATTTTATTTGGCTTAATTTATTAAATCTTTCCTTGCATAAAATAATACATATGGTTCATCAGAATCTATAGGATTTTATAGATTCACTTCTCCTACATAATCATCATTATAATTATACCATTTATTATCATATAAATTTCTATTTATTGATGTATAATGGCCACCAATTATAGAACCATAATGCATAATATAACCCATAAGATCATATGTATAATCAATATTTTATATTTTATTTTATATAAATTAATTTAAATCAAGATTATATAAAGGAAATTTTATTTTTGTATTAATTTTTTTTGATTCTCCTTTTTCCTTATTATAATTAAATCTTTTTATTTATATTATTAATATTCCTTCCATATTTTATATAGAATTTTTTTTTATACAATTAGATAATATGTTTTTCTATTCATCTTTAAAATCTATTAAATTTTCCCATTCATTTTCTTGTTTTTTTATTTAATCCAACAATGAAAAATTTTTTTTTTCATTTGGTATCAAATGATACATAGTAAAAAAATTTTTGGTAATATTATTATAATTATCACATTTAATATTTTAATTATAAATACCACATAAATAATTACAAATATGAGATTTAAATTCTAAATTTGAATATTTTTTATAATTTTCTTCATCTAATTTTAATTATTATAATACCTAATCATCAGGTTAATTTTATAAATTATTATCATTTTTAAATTTGTTTAAAAATATTTCTTATTAATTGTCTTATAATTCTTATAGTAATATTTATGTCAAAGAATTTAAAAATTCTTGAGCATCTTATTAAAAAGGACCCTCATACATAATGTTATGTTTAGCTAATTATCCTTTGAAATTTGTTATTATCGCCTCATCGATAACATTATTATTTTCTTTTATTTTTCTACTGTCTTGATACACTTGTGCATAATAATCTGCAATAACTTTTTAATCTTCGGTATATTCTTTAATATTATTTTGATTTATATATTATTTATATGTGTCATTTATAAAAATATCATTAATTAAAGGTAAATTCATAAATGATTATAATGCAGAATTCATATAACATGTATTCCCTATATTAGGAATACCTTTACATCCTATTACTATATTATTTATTTTATTTTATTAAATATTATCTAATATCTCAAAGGTAGCTGATAATGGATAATGATCAGATATAACATTATCAAAATTTTAACTTTTTATTTCGAAATCTATTATAGATGATTTTATTATTTTTATTTTTTTTGGATTATACCATATTTAATCAATTATGGCATTTCCCCTTAGATTTGTTTTTTTTATTTCTTGTTCATTATCTGGAACATTATAGATTAAATTATTTTATTTTAAATCTTATATCTTTGATAATAATTCATTATCTTATGTTTTATCTAATAAATTATATTATTATATTTTTTCTTCGTCTGAAAATTTATATCTAGAATAAAAATAATTATATTAATTTTGCAAAAATTAATCTAATAATTATATATCTGTAGAATATACGCTATTAAAATCTCCCAGGATAATATCAGGTTATAATATTAAAATTTCACTCAGGAGATTTTATTTATGTTATATCATCTTATCTGGTTATTATGTGAAATATTTATCATCAAATCTTCCTCCAGGCATGAATAAATTAATAATTTTTAAATTTTTATAAGAAAACTATAAAAAATATCTTTAAGAAATATTGGATATTTTTTCATATTCAAGTATTTTTATATCACTTTATTTTAATATATTTTTTTTATAAATAATACCAACGCCTTCATATCCCATATTTTTATCAGTAGTAAATGATTCATATTAATCTTAATAATTTTTATGTATATAGGGAGAATTATTATTTTCTTATAAACATATAATATCATGATTATGTTTATATAAGGTATCAAAATTTTTATATTATGTACTTTCGTTAAAAACATTAAAAGTAGCAATTTTAAATATTTTTTCTGTATTAATATTAATATGAGGTTAAAATTATTATGGAGGAATAGTTTATTAACCAGACTAAAATTATTATGGAGGAATAGTTTATTAACCAGGCTAAAATTATTATGGAGGAGTAAAACGTTATCCAGATTAAGATTGTTATGTTGAAAAAGTTTATGTTTATTATTTATTATTTATAAAATAATAAATTATATAAGAAAAAGATGATATAAATATGAAAATAATTAAAAAATTAAATAAATGATTTTTTATTGTCATATATAAAATATTATGAATAAATATCAATAATATTCATTACTAAAAAATAAATTATTATCAGGATAAAAATTTAATTTTTCAAATTCATCTTAATAATATTATTTATTATTATATATAAATTAAAGACATTTATAATAAATATCTCTATAATATTTATATTAATATATTTTATTAATTATTTCTTTATCTATATTATTACATTTTTATATCAATTATTATTAATTAAATATTTATTACTAAGTAAAATCTTTTTTCATAGTATCAATGTCGAGTTTTATATCATACACAGGCATTATTTTATCAGAAAATATTTATATGGGTTTTTTATATTTATAATATTTTGGATTATATAAACATAATTTTTATAATTGTTTTTACATTTCTTATAATTATAATATTTTAGTTTCAATTTCAGTACAATCTTCTTCTGAATCATCTTCATCAGATATTTCTGATGTTTCTTCTGCTGATGAAATTCCGTATTATATTTTATATACTAAATCTCTTTTATTTTTTGTGGATATGTTTTTTAAAAAATTTTAAACATATTTAATTTCATCAGCTAGATGTTTTTCATCAAGATGTTAATTTTAACTTTTAAATTTAAAATTATCAAATATTATATTTTAATTATTTTTTACTTTTAAAAAATCTAAATATTATTACATGGGATTTTATGACATATATATTATTGAGTTTTTTAATTAAAAATATTATTAATGTGTAGTTTTGTTATATAATCGTTTTAATATAACAAATATTTTTTTCAATTTTTTTATTCATTTAAATATAATTATATAATATTTTTTTTATATTTATTTATATATATATGGATACAGAATAACTTGCGCTATTATTAGTTCATTCTCTTATAGCATATACATCAACAAAAATAAAAGATGGAACAGAATTTGATCATTAATAATCATTAGCATTTGGTCATTAAGGAAATATAGGTTGTAAACCTGTGTATGTATTAATAGTTAACTCATTATCATTGGTTATGTTTAGTTAATATCTTAGGGATTTTTATTATCTTGTAGCAGCTTTGATATCAATAGGTATTTAATATTAGCAAATATAAGATTAAAAATCTTAATTAACACAAATTTCAATATTAGCTATAATATTTATAATTACTGGTGGAGCATCGTTTTTATGGAATTGTGGCTCCGAAGGATTTGTAAATTATGTAACAGGTCCTGGTGGAACATCGAATTTTACAAGAAGTTTAACAAGACCAAGTAAAATAATTCCTAAAAATACTTTAAATCTTGGTGTAAGTTAAATGACTGGAGATTCTTAAATTTTACGTCCCCAAGATCCACATTATAGATCAATATAATTTGGAGATCATGCAAAATATGATGATGAAAATGGAGAATTGATGTGTCCTCTTTCAGCTGAAGATTAAATAAAATTAGATAGAATAGTAGACACATATAATCAGTTTAGACCCATAGCCAAACATATATAATAGAATTTATATGATTTTGATATAGCTGCTACTATAAAAATGTTATAAGCAATGTTAATAGCAGAAATGGAAACTGAAACAAAAATAAATTTTGCAAAATTAAATGTTTCTAATAAAAAACCCAACGCCAATGAATAAGCTTTATGGAGAGAAAAACTTGAGTTAAATGCTCCGTTATATGTATTTTTAAATTTTGTTGTGAAACCTATTATACCGCATAAAGTATATTTGGCTTCAATACCTGTACTTAAAAAAGTAGATTGGGATCCTGAAATACCATTAACTAGTTAGTTATTAAAAATAATTAAAGAATAAAAAATAGTTGTTTCTGTCCCAAATATTATAGGAAAAACAGAATCTTTTTTCCCAGATGATTCTGTTGATAGTTTAAATACACTTGCAGTTGAAACATTAACATAAAAAAAAAAAGATTAATTACTAAAATTAGTATAGGCCGCTAAATGATATTTTTTATTTTTTTTATTTAATAAAACGATATTATTATATATGTTTTTTAATTTTTGTACATGTGATTAAAATATTCTTGGTTTTGAAAATTGCGCGTCTCTTTGGAATCATGATTGTTTATGTAGAAAGAGAAAATGGTCTGTATGTAGAAGTAAAAATCATTAATGTATATGTGATTTACATTATAATGATCAATAAAATTGTAAATAATTAAATCATAATTGTATTTGTGATTTGCAAGAATATGCTTATAAAAAATGCAAATCTTAAGATCATGAATGTATATGTAATATATATGATAATAATTTTTTAAAATGTAGATCGACAAATAAACATTACTGTATATGTTAAGGTATAAATTTATTTTTATTTTGTAAAAAAAATAGTCATGATTGTATTTGTGGTATTTTTAATAGCCTAGAAGATAAATGTAAATCTGATTTACATATTTGTATATGTGATTTATATAATAATGCATATAAAAATTGTAGATCTATATAAAATCATAATTGTATATGTTCTGAAACAGATTTCGATTATCACAATTGTAAAGCTAATGCAAACAATCATATTTGTATATGTTCTTAATATAATAATGCCTAAAATGATTGTAGAACCATATAAAATCATGATTGTATTTGTGATTTATAATAAAATAATTATAAAATTTGTAAAGCTAGTGTAAATAATCATATCTGTACGTGTGATATTTTTGGAATAAAATAATGTAAAAAACATCATTAATTATACAATAAAATATTTTCTGTAAAGAATATCATAAATTTTGATGAATGTTCAATATGTTTAAATTCTAACTGTGATACTAAAACAATTTGTAATCATATATTTCATAAAAAATGTATTTTTTTATGGTTTGATAATTATAAAATTTAGTGCCCTAATTGTAAACATAATTTTTGATTTTTATATTATATATAATGGAAGATGATTGTACTTGTTAATTTATAGGAAATAAATTTTATGGTTGCAATTCTAATAAAGGACATTAATGTGTATGTGATGTATATGATGATTCATATTTAGATTGTATTGGTACATTTCATATGTGTATATGCGATATAACAGATCAGGGACATATAACATGCAGAAGCAATATAAATTGTCATGTTTGTATATGCTCCTAAGTAGATAATATTACAGTATTTTGTAATAAAATTAATAATCATATTTGTTAATGTAAAAATAACGGAGATAATTAATAATGTAGAGCTATGCATATTTGTCTTTGTAAAGACAGAATAAATTCAGATTAAGATTGTAATTCTGATGTTTGTGTCTGTATTTGTAATTATAGAGAAGAAACTTTTTAATACTGTTAATCAAAAAATCACATATGTATATGTAATTGTTTTTTCAGGGATTATAGATAGTATTGTTAGGCTAAAAAACACTTCAAATATATTGATTTTGATAAAAATTGAAATTTTTTATTAACGTTTTAGTATAATTTAATATACATGAATAAATAAGAAATGGAAAATATAACTATATTAAGTTTTAATTTATACGCTAATACAAAATAAGGCAATTTTTTAATAGATAGATAATAATATATTATTGATTTTTTAAAAAATTGTAACGCTGATATTTTTTGCTTATAAGAATGTTCAGAAATTATAATTTTATAATTATAATGTATATTTCCACAATATCATATATACAGACTTATAGAACATATTAATAATTAAGAAAATATAAACAAGATATTAAATACAGGTTATTAAGTTATTATATCCAAATATCCCATAGTCTCAAAAAAAATATTATTAAAAAATTAAAATTGTTTTTCTAATATATAAAAAGTTTGTATCAAAATAAACAATCAATATATTTATGTTTATAATGTTCATTTATCCGGAGGTTCTTTTGGATTAAATAAATAATAATTATATAAAAAATAATAAACAAGAATCTAACAACTTTAAAAATTATAACGTGATATAGATGATCATTTTATTGATGATGTTATATTTATATTGGGTGATTTTAATTCGGATATTGATGATTTTTATAATAAAGAAGTGTAAAATTATCCATTTTTATTAGGATAAAATTTTAAAAATGAATTATAATATACAAAAAATTTATATACAGAAAATGAAGAAATAAATTTATTTAGATAAGCGTTAAAAATAAAAGAAAAAAATGAAAGAAGAAAATTATAATTTGATAAAATATTTTACAATAGCTAAAACACTACAGAAATTAATATATAAATTGTAGGAGATAAACCTTTGGATATTAAAAGAAATGTAATAGGTAGGGATAAAAATTTTTAAAATTACTCTACATGTACTAATTTGTTTTTGAGTGATCATTTTGGACTTTTAGCAAATTATTAATTTATAAAATAGGATAAAACACATCTATATGAATATTAAAAATATAATTGATTTATTATTTTAAATATTTGATATATTTTATATATCATGCATCCTTTTTATGAAAATTAAATAATAATTTCATAAGTTTTACTTAATGACGCAAATAATACTGAAGAAATTTAATAATAATTGAAATAAAATAATAATAAAGTATAAAACGGAATATTTTTGTATAATTTTAATAATCTTTTAAATATTTCTGATTACTAATAAATACATTATGATTAATAATATAATAATCCCGTGTATGAAACTTTTATTTATAGTGATTTTTCAATTAATAATATTAATTAAGATTAAATAATTTTAGTACAATAATAATAAAAATAATTTACAGATTTTATTAATTTTAAAAATGGATAAATTTATGTATTGAAAATTATTGATGATGAAAAAATATATCCTCTATTTGATGATATTTATGCATTAAAAATTTCAATGTATGATTATATAGAAAACGGAAATTCGATGGTATGTATAGCAGAAAATATTTCATCTGATGAAAGAGAAAAAATTGATGAGTAAATAGACAATATCAAAAATAATATTAAATAATATTTTATTAAAGAATGATTTTATATAATGAATTACATTTAAAATTTTTTCAATAATAATAAACAATATGATCAAGAAAAATCAAAATAAACAGACGATTATATTCTAATAGAAAATAAATAGGAAAATAATTAAGAGAGTCTTTTACCTCCAGATAATATTATATTAGACGAGATAATAAAAATGTAAAAAATAATTGAAAAGGAAGAAGAAAAATAATTAAAAGAAGAAGAAAAATAATTAAAGAAAGAAGAAAAAAAATTAAATGAAGAAGAAAGAAAAAAAATAGAATAAGACAATATAAAAATGGTACAAGAAAACATCAAAATAGAAAAACATAATACCAAACATGACAAAAAAAAATTTATCTTGGATTAAATCACAATAACACAAATAGAAAATATTATATTAATGGATGACAATAAAAAAAATATATAATTATGTATAAAAGATATTAATAATAATATAATAATAACAAACAATATACGTAAATATTTACATAATATAAAAGAAATTAAAATAATAAATAAAAATATAGGAAATGTATCAAATGAAATTTTTTAATATTTACCAGATATTAAATCTATATTAAAAATAATAAAAAAATATTAAATAAAGTCTGTATTAAATAGATGTTGATTAATTTATTAACATTTAGAGTTTATTGATTATGAAAATAATAATTCTTTTATTTAAACATGCTTTAAAAAAAATATTATTTTTATATTTATATATATATGGACAATAATATTTTTAAATGTTTTTTTGATATGCCCGTTATAAATTCATTGCTATTGGCTTTAATTTTAATATATTATGGAAAATAAAAAAATACTGAAATTCATTTAGGACATAAAATGTAAGAATTAGGTAATGTATTGATATTTATTTCATTAGGCTTTTATACTGTACTTAAATATTATTAATATGATGATATATTTTTGAAAACCTCTCTATTATCTATTTAAATATCATTTATCATTCTAGCATCATATTAAGTATATTCTAATTAAGAATATTCAGATTTTTAAAAAAGTTTAAATAGTTTAGGAAGTTTAACTAATTTTTGATTTATTTTTTATTTTTTTTTTATTTAAATATTATTAATTATTATATAAATGCAAGATTAAGAGGAATATTTATTAAAAGAATAAGAATAAAAATATTCTATATTTCCCATAAAACATTAAGATATTTGGGATGCGTATAATAAATAATTAGAAATGTTTTGGGTTCCATAGGAAATAAATTTAAGCTAAGATATACAAGATTTTTCAAATCTAAAAAAGGACGAATAAAATTTTATAAAAAATATTTTAGCTTTTTTTGCATTTTCTGATGGAATAGTTAATGAAAATTTGATAACATAATTTACATAAGAAGTAAAAATTTAAGAGGCATAATTTTTCTATCAATATTAAATAATGATGGAAAATATTCATAATCATATGTATTCGTTATTTATTGACACTTATGTAAAAGATTAAGAAGAAAAAGATAAATTATTTAATGCTATGAATAATAATCCCACACTTAAAAAAAAAGCAGATTGGATGTTGAAGCACATTAATAATACTTAACCATTTGCAGAACGTTTAATAGCATTTAGTATTGTTGAGGGAATATTTTTCTAAGGAAGTTTTTGTGCTATATTTTATTTGCGTAAGAGAGGTTTAATGCCAGGATTATGTTAAGCTAATACATAAATATCATTTGATGAGAATTTACATAGAAGTTTTGCATGTCTTCTTTATAAAAAATATATAAATAATAAATTAACATAATAACAAGTGTTTGATATAGTGGATGAAGCTCTTTAGATAGAAAAAGAATTTATATATGATTCATTAAAAGTAAATATTATAGGAATGAATCCTGAATTACTTATGTAACATATATAATTTGTAGCTGATTAACATTTATCAGATTTAGGATATGAAAATTTATATAATGTAAAAAATCCTTTTGATTGGATGGATATAATTAGTATAAAAACATAAAAAAGTAATTTTTTTGAAAGAGGAGTAAATGAATATAAAAAAAATTTAGATAATGATCATAGCTTTTCTACAGGTATTGATTTTTGAATATTATTTATTCTAATATTATTTTTTTATATAATGTAATTATAAACTTTATTAATTTTAGCACGGAGGATAAATGCAGAAATTAATGAAAAAATAGAAGATTAATTTGAAGATACTAATGATAAAATAAAAATTAGAGATAAAATTGAATTTATATTATAAATGTAATGTGTAATAAATAATATTGATAATATATTTAAATGTAATAATATAAAAATATATCCCGATAAAAAAAAATTAACTATAGACGAGATAGTGTTTATAATGAATTAATATGAGAAAAAAAAAATTTTCAGCACTCAATTAAAAACTAAAATAACATCCTAATAACTTCCTCAAACATAAAAAAAATAATTCACAAGAATGATATAAAGTCAACAAAATAGTATAGAAGTGATAGATAAAGATTTATAGATATAAAATTAAAAATAAGATTTATTACGTTAAACTAATTTAATATAATTATAATAATAAAGATTATAGATCATGACTAATGAAAATACTGAAATTTTTGATCATAAAAATTTTGCAGAAAGATAAATATAACATCTAAAAGAAATAATATTTGATTTAAAAAAAGATAAAAATACATTATAAAACTAATTTACAAAATTAGAATATGATAATAAAAAATATCAACATGATGATAAATTTAATAAATAAAAAATTTTATAATTAGAAGTAGATTTATCAGGATAATAAAGATAAATAAAAGATTAAATATAAAAAATAAAACAGTTTGAATAATAACAATAAGCAGATTAAGATATAATCTAAGAATCTAAATAAAAAATACAATAATAAAAAAAAATTATAGAATAATTACAAATCACAAAATATTAATAGGAACTTATAATAAAATAAATTTAAGAAAACAATAATAATAATGAATATTAATAAAAATATTAAAAATTATTACAATAATACAATAAATAAATAAATGATCTAGAAAATAATTAAAATGATTTTAATAACCTTGTTGAAAAACATAATTAATTAATAAAAGATTTATAATTTGAATAACAGAGGAATGAAAAAGATTAATAATAATATATAAATAATATCTAATTATTAAAATAATAAATAAAGAATGACGAAAAATAAATAAAAAAATTAGAAGATAATAAAATATCATTATCAGAAATATAAGATTATAAAAAATAAATATAAAAATTAGAAGATTGTAAAAAATAATATGAGGAAGATATATAACAATTAAAATTAAATTAAAAAAAATACTCACGAAATGTGAATGAATAAACTTAAATATCATTATAAATATAAAAATAATATTCATATGGTGAAGATAATATTCATAAAATTCCTGATAATTTATAATATATTGGTTAAGGTTCTGCTGCAGTTATTTATAAATATGTAAATAATAATTAGATATTTGTGTATAAATTTGAAGAATAAAAAAATAATAATGAATATTAAATATCTAAATAAATATATAAAAAATTATCAGATATATTACCATATTATATTCGCCCTTATTATTATATTTCAGATTTGGAAATAATAGATTAAAACAATATCTCGGAATATAATTTTAATACAGACAATATTTGTCTTAACAATATAGTACTCAAATATAATAAAGTATTCATGAAATATTAACTTACAATTTTTGATTATGCTAATTTAAATAACTTAGAAAATTTTTTATATCAATGTAGTAATGATGATTTAGAATTATTGATTTTTTAATGTATTGTAGCTCTTTATTTAATACAAAAGAAATTTCCTTCATTTGTTCATTAAGATTTTAAATTAAATAATATTTTTTTAAGTAAATCATAATATGGCACATAATAATATAAATACATTTATTATAAAATTAGCGGAAAAAATAACGAAGACAAATATTACAGATTTTTAAATATAGGAATTGATATAAAAATTGGAGATTATGGTTTTGCTTGGTTAAATGAAAAAATAAAATGTAAAAATTAACATAGAGATTATGGATCATAATAAAGTGATTTAATGATGTTATTTCATTATTTATATTTCAATATAAAAAATAAAAAAAAATTAGAATATATATGCAATAAATTATATAAAACAATAAATTTGGCAAAAATTCATAATATATAAAATTATGTATATATGTACACAAGTGACATGGATAATATGTCTTAATACATATAAGATAAAGAATTAGATAACTAATAACTGAAGGATATATTTACTCCAGAATATATATTAATGAAAGCAAAAAATTAAGAATTTAATTTTTCAGATTATTAAATTTCAGAAAAATAATATGATACTTCCACAGATGGATATAAATATATATTATGATATATATTATATATGGATTATAGTGTCAATGATATAATAAAAAAAAATTAAAATGTGAATTCTTAAATAGATACTTTTGATGATATAAGCACGACTATTGAAGAATTAAATATATAAAAAGAATTTTAAGATATAGAATAAATATCTGAAATTCCTAAGCAGTAATGCGATGATTCTGATGATGATTTTTAAATAATAAAATGTATCGAAATTCCTCCTGATTAAAATAATTAAGAAAATGATATCAGTAAATAACTACAAATAATATAATAATAAGTAAATACTAGTATTTCTATATTATAAAATAGTATTTATAATACTACAATACAGGATATAATAAATTCTTATCAATCAAATATATAATATTATAGACAATAAGGTCAACAATAGATATATACATTTTTATTAAACACAATATTACCAAAAATATTATCCCTATCATACAGTAATGGAATTTTTTATGCTGTTAGATATTTACGTATATATTTTGGATTATTTATACCTATAGAATATTTTTGTACATTGTATTCAAGTAAAATATGAATAAAAAGATTTTTATATATAGTCAAAAATAGTATTATTTCTATCCATTCTTCTTTATTGTTTTTTTTATTATTTTTCTTTTTGAGATAATTTAATCTTTTTATTATTTGATTATTAGGATAGAATTTTTGTACTAAAATTCTTATAGTTTCTCTTAGGATATCTACATTTATGTTTTATCATTTTTTAATCTAAATTTTTTTTTACTCTCAAAAAATTAATATTAATTTTTTTATTTTTTTTATTAATTTTTATTTTTTATTTCATATTTTTTCTTTTATGCATTATATATTTAGAGCATAATATTTTAAATGAAAAATATTATATTTATATATTATATAATATGAATACAGATTAAATGCCTTGTGAGGACAAATTATAAGAAATAAAAAAAAAATATTCAAGATAAATAAATGTATCTAAATACACTAGTTTGGGAATTTGGTTTTTATTATCAATTTTTATGATAATAATATTAAATGATTCTATGTTTTTATTCGCTGATATTTATAATCAATAATGGCTTAAATATATTATATTACCTATTATATTGATAGCATCTTAAGCTTCATCTTGGTAAAATTATACAAAAATATCCGCGTTACTTATATTTATTGCTTTAATTCATTATACAATTTTATATGCTGATTATAAAAAAACAAGTATATTTTATTCTAAAATTAAAAAAATATGATCAAATAAATTCTATATACGTACCGTATCTGGAACTACAATTAATTTTTATTTTGTTTTCTATTGGATGCTTATATCCTGTTTCATTAAAAATTTATTTTAATTTTTATATTTTTTCTTTTTAATCAATTATTTCTTATATATCACCAAATATTTATTATTTTTATATTTATATTTAATCTTTTGAATTAGACATAATAAAATCTCCAGTAATATTTTTATTACCATTATATATTTTACTTGTAGAATTTCTATTATCAATACTATCTATTCGTTTTCCTAAATGTTAACCATTTTTTATTATTTGTTTTCCATTACTAGAAATGAAAAATATATCTGTCAAAGCCTTTCCGATTTTTTTTGATTCTTTTGTATAAATAGATTCCACATAATCATTAACGTCATTTATTATTATTTAATCAGGATTATTCATAGCATTTATTATAAATAATATATATTTTTAACTAATAATTAATGTTAAAATACTAATCTAATGATCTTTATTTTTAAATGTTTTTAATTGTTCTTTTATGGTAAATTTATTTAATTTTGCCATAATCATAATTCCTGCCTAATTATAATTAAATCTAGCATATTTTGAGATTTTAGCATATTTACTATTAATTGATTTTTAATATCTTTTACTTATTCCGGTTAATATCATTAAATTTGGTTTTATATTATTTTTTTCCTTTAAATTTTTGAAAAAACATTTTGTTCTGATAGCTTATAATTTTTTTTCTGCCATATTGGTATCATCCAAATATAAATTTTGAAATACAACATTTAACGAAGTGGACATATATAAAAGTTTGAAATAAAAAATATTATTATAATATTTATCAAAAATTGAAAAAAATACAAAACATACATATCATGTAGATTTAAATAGTCAAATACTTACATAAATTTAACCAAATAAACATTGCAATTCAATATTATGTAAAATTCTCAATTATTCTAAAAAGTTTTCAATTATGAAGGATTTAACGTCGTAGAAGGCGTTAATAAAATTTTTTAAAATAAAGCTAAAAACGAAGAAATTATGCAAATAAAGAAAAAAAGCTAAGGAATTTTATATGATAGTATGGATAAAAATGTTTTACAAAAACATTAAATTAAAGCACTAGAAGTATTTGCCTAAACTGTAGAAGAACATGATGCTATACATAGTATCGTATTTAAGGGATCTTTGATGTTGGATTTTGTAAAAAAAAGTAAAAAAGATACCTATTTCAATAAAATGCTCATGGGAAAACTTTGTGGAGATTTTGATGTATCTATAAATATACAACAATAGATGGATTAGGATGACCTGATAATAATGGTGAAAAAAATTTTCAAAAAAATTTCTGAGAATTAATAATTATAAGGAGTATGGTAGAATACTATTAAAAGAACTAAAATAATGAGATAAAAATTACAACTCGATAAAAATAATTATAAAGATTATCATTAAAATCCTGAAAAATATTATGTTGATTTCAAAAAACAAGATATTTAAGGGAAGATTGTGACTCGTGGTCTTAATCTTGATAATTATTTTTCATCAAATACTTATATTGATGTTTCTACAGGGAATTATTATTTTAGTAACGAAACAGATTATTATGGAGAATATGTTAGTGTCAAATGGGTGTGTAATATTCCTTTAGATAATGGTACTTCTTTTTCGGTTTTCAGAATGTATGTTGGTGGTGGAGAATTTTTAGATATAAGTTGTAGTATGAATAATGGAATTCCTATTACTATTACTTAACAATAGAAACCCATATCTAATGAAAGATTAATCTTTAAAGTTTTGCCAAATGGATCCTATAAGTATCTTAACAAAATAGAAAATGATGATTTCGAATATATTGAAGATGAAAATGATCTTGAAGCAGAAGATTCTGATGATGGTTTTTAAATTATTTAAGAAATTTAAGAGAAAAAATCAAAAATCATAGTTTAAACCCCTGAGGATCTTGTCATGGATGCTCAAAATTAAATCATACGCTAATCTATGACTTTTAGCAAATTTTAAACTGTACTCTGTAAACTTTTGATGAATTTGCAAATTAATAATAATAAAACTTTTAAAGATTTTAATCTAAAATTGAAACCAAATACTTCTATTTACGATAAATTTTACTATATGATTTGCACTGCTATGGTTTGTAATGGTAATTTTAGATTTGAAGCTGATTTTTGGAGTGAATTGTAAGATAAAATAGATTATTTCACAGGACCAGATTAGATTTAATTAATAGAACTTTTTGATAATATTATGTAATAAATTTATTATAGTTAAAATAAATATATAAATTTCTGAATAATTTTAATAATTTTAATAGTTTTAATGATTAATATATAATTTTGAATAATTATTGAGTTTTTTATATTTTACCTCATTATTATTCTTACTAGCGTGTATATAAATGTATATAGTCGGAGTTAGCGCTAGAACTCATATAAGACACTTTGTTTCTTAAAAATATTTTTATTTTTTTTATTTTATATATGGAAGATAGATGGATACTGGGTTTAATAATTTTATTAACATTTTTATTGTTTTAATGCAAAAAAGAATAATATCAAAATTTTAAATATTAATAATGTGATGGATCACTTGCTACAGGGAAAGATATGATAGATAATCCTAAAATTAATTTTTGTCAAACTATGGGAGAAAAAAATGCTCCTGGAAATTATGCAAAAAAATTAGTTGAGAAATTTGGAGAACCTTAACATATATTAAAAGATTCTGCTATTTGGTTAAATCCTATAGAAAATATATTGTAAATAGAAATTAAAGACGAATTAATAGCACATAATTTTCCTGTTCCACATGTAGATTATGTATATTCTACAGCATATATTCCTGTAAGTTCTTAATAGGCTGCCTTATTGTAATATGCATCTGGATCTATTATAATAGATTAATTAAAATAATTAGTTACTGTAAGATGCGGTATGATGTTAAAAAATTAAGTATCCCTGGGATTTGTTTTAGATTTTGTAAGAGGAAAAATAAAATTACCTGAAAAAAATAAAATAAAAGCTATCAAGGAGGAATATAAAAGAAGAATTTTAAATAATATTTTGATACCCGAATATCCTGATATTATGGATGAATTACCTAATAAACAAAAAGTTAATTAGAAATAATTATTAGAAAAAATAAATAAATAAAAATAAAAATTAATAGAATTGAATGAAGAACTATAAACATAATATTAAAATTGATTTGGGATATTTTATATATGAGTACTGTAATCGCTCCATAATAATAAACTATAAATCCTCAATAATAAACTATAAATCCTTAATAAATTACTCCTCAATAATAAACTATAAATCCTTAATAAATAATTCCTTAATAATAAACTATAAATCCTTAATAAATTACTCCTCAATAATAAACTATAAATCCTTAATAAATAATTCCTTAATAATAAACTATAAATCCTTAATAAATAATTCCTTAATAAAATGTTGTAAAATAATAAATAATTCCTGCTTATAATTTTGGTGCATAATTATAAGGAGAAATTAATACTGGTTGTTTTAATATATTATATAATGTTAATAATTTTTGGTTTGTCGCTCTTGTTATTATGATTATATCTATAGTTACATAATTGGGATCATATTTTAACACTTTTAGTAATAAATTATTTAGATTTACAGAGAAATAATTTGCTTTAATATTTTTACTCCCAGTCTGTATTTCTGGTTTTTTATTAGGTTATGGATATTATAGAGAATTTTAAATGCCATTTTCTGAAAATTATTTAAATATGTCAGGTCATAAATGGTATGTATTTTTTGGTTGGAATGCTTGGCTAGCTGCTACAATAGGTGTAGTTTATATATTATGAAAAAAATATTTATAAATTTTATATATTATATATATGAACGATCCTACCCAATATAATGAAAATATATTAAAAAATAAATATGAAAATGAAAGAAAAGAATTTGAAGAAAAAACAAAATAATGTAAAGATAACTGTGAATAGTAAGAGTATATACACAAATATGGTTTTACATGGAGCATGTCTTACAAAGCAATAATTTTTATATTAATTATGTAATTAGGTTCATTATTTAGTAATATTGTGACAATGTATTTTAATCTTGAGGATGATGGTCCTATATTTAATGCATATTTTATAGCGGGTATTATTGTTTTGATTATAATTTTCGGAGTTTATATTAGCACACGAGAAGATCATATAATCAAAAATGAATAAAAATAAAGAATATTTAAAGAAAACTATTTATGGGAAAAAGAATTTATAAACATGAATAATGATATTCCTTTGGTGATTGGAGCTTCTGTCGTATGGTTTTTATTTTCATTATTATTAGTGATACTTTTATGATTTTGATAAAATATTTATCAAAAATATTAATAAAATTTAATTATATTTTCATTATTTAAAACCTTTCCCTTATTTTTTCCCTTTATTATTTGTCATAAAACAATTACATTCAGAATTTACTTTATAACATTTTTTACATCTTTTACAATGACAAAATTAACATTAATTTTTTTTATTACAATGTGTTTAGAATTAAAATTTGCAAAAGCTTTATTTATTACATTAATAACATATTCCTTTATTATTTTAACCTATATTTTATGCACAATAATGACATTTAGAACATAAAGATTTATTTTAACACATCTATCCTTTTTAACAAATATTTTTATCTTTATCTTTACAATCTATTTTATGTCTTTTTGATTCAAAATATTCAAATTTTTCATTTTTATATTCTAATAATTAATCAAGAGTTTTATATTAATCAAAACTTTAATTTATTATATAAAATAAATTATCAGTATTTTCAAAATATGTATTATTTTAAATTATTTATACTTATTATTAATTTTACCCTAATGAATCTAATAATTCTTATCTTATTTATTTTTATTATTAATTAAATATAATATCCAAAATTTATATTATTTATTATTTATTATAAATATCATATTTAATCAATTATTATATATTATATTTAATTAGTTACATATGAATAAAATTACTAGAATTAAATTCATCCTCGAAAACAGTATCCGTAGATATATTTTTTGGATATTTTATTTTATTTGTTTTTGCATATTCTATAAATATTTCTATGTTATAAACATGTTTTAATATCACATAAATATAAAATTCATTATCATATACATGTTCAGAATCTTCTTCATCATCTATTAATATAATATCATTGATTTATTAATAATAATATATATCATTATTTTCTAATTAAAATTATGTATTTATATTTTATTCTTTTAAATATTATTATATAATTTCGGACTAAACATCTAAAAATAATGTTTAATCTGTATTTTATAAATAAAAACTTATTCTATCATCATATTTATTTAAACATTTAGATAATTTTTTATAAAAATTATTTTTATCTTAAAAATAAATTCCTTTTCCAAGTTCTTATTATTATTATATATGTATTATTTAATTTTATGTTAATTATGATATATATAAAATTATATTAGCATCAATATTTTCATCTTTTCTATTAAGAGTATAATTTAATAATTTATACAATAATTATTCTTCTTTAATATCTAACTACAATATAATATCTTGTATTTTTTCTCTTTATACCTATTATTAAGATAAAATTTTTTATATATATTGTAAAATAAATTTTTCTGATACTAATCCCCAGCCCATTAAATTTAATAATTTATATATAATCAATTATAACATATTACTACTTAACTATATTTATTTATATTAATCTATATTTTATATTTCTTTGTTATTGATTATGTCTAATAATTAAATATTTTATATATATTCTGGATAAAAAAATAGAAAATTTTTTAATATGATATCATATTATAATAATATATTCAAATTATTTTAATCTATGTCTATATTATGATATTGTATTAATTTTTAAAAATATATTTAATCATAATATTTTTCTATATTATTTAATCTTTTCTCTATTTTTTTATCCAAACCAATAAAATTTTAAGAATTATTAAATAGCATCGGTCTTAATATATATAATAATAAACCATTATCTAGATTCATTTTTTACTTTTTTAAACATTACATTATCGCTTTAGGGACAAATTTATGTTCATTATTATTAAATGTTTAAAATGTACTAAAAAATTTTGTGTCATGTAATTATTATAAAATTTAACCTTCAAAAATATTTTCTTCTATTTATGAATTTTACATTTATAAAAAATATTTACCTATGCAATATTATTATAAACCTAAAAGACTACATTAACCATTACATTTATAAATTAATTTTGCATCAAAAATATCTATTTTATCATCATTTTATAAATGTATATATTTTTATGAACATAAATGTGTTGCTGATGATAAGTTATTAATTTAACCTTTTAATGTATTTAATTATTCTATATTTTTAAATGTTTAATTACATAACCATATTTTTTAAGAATTTTTTTCAGAACTTTCTTTTTAACAATCTTTAAATACACAAATAAAATATTTTTTCCAAGTTTTATCTGCGTTAGGTTTTTATTTCATAGCATTCATTAATTTTTCTTATTATATTGGATCATGTTCTAGTTAAAAAACAAGAGGACAAGAACTAATTAAATTTTTATCACAAGATTTATCATATAATATCTGCCTGCAAAATAAATTTGGATAATCATTTTAGATTTTTTCAAAAAATTAATCTAATTTTTCTTAATTTTTTATTTTTAATGCTTTTGGAATGTGAAAATTGTTCATTATTATATAATCTAATTAATATTTTTTAAATATATTTTATTTCAATTTCCTCAAACTTGTAAAAGAAAATTGAAAAGTTTTTATATTTAATTATTGATTTTATTATATAAGTATGATTATTGAAAAAATAATATATTCCTGTAAATTTGATAATTTTGATTTTATATTACTTAAAATATATGATAATCAAGAATTGTCCAAAGAATAAAAGAAAATGTCTATAGATATATAATACAAAATAAAAGAAAATAATTTAAGCGCATAATATTATTTTTCATTCAGTCCATAATATTATAATATAAAATTATATCAAGGAAATATAAAAAAAATATAAAATTCACCTTGGTATGTTTATGTGAACAATTTCATAAAAAAAACTATGTTAACAAATACATAATATATTTTGACACAAGAAAATTGTAATAATATTTTGTCTGATAATGGTATAGAAAATATTATTATTGATGATGATCAAATATTATAATCAAAATAATAATAATTTTTTATAAGACCTGGTTAATTATTTATTAATTAAAATTTATTTTTTATATTATTTTAAAAATGTAATTTAATCGATTTGTAAATAATATCATATTAGTTAACGCATCATTATTTTAAATAAGAATAATAAAATTTAAATAATATATAAGATATTTGGAAAAAAATAAATAAAAGATATTTAGATACAATAAATCATGACAAAAATAGAATTTTAAAAATAAAAAATTTTAAAGAATAGGTATAATAGTACAAATCTGGAATTAATTAATTCAAAGAATAAACTATATAATATGTGGATGATCTATTATAATAAATATAAGAAGTATGTAATGATAATGGTTATTATTTTGAAGATGATTTTGAGTTCGATTTTATAGATGATAGCCAATCCGATGATGATGATGAATATTATAAAAAAATATATATGGTACCTATGATATTACAAAAATAATTGATCAATAATATTTGTGAAAACAAAGATAATACTTTGGAATCTAAAATAGAAAATTTTTAGAATAAATATTTTAATAAATAAAATTTGGTAAAAATTTTATAATTTGAATGAAAATATTTGTTTATATTTTTTCAATATTTTTTTTAAATTAAAAAATATAAAATTATTTAATTATATATGACACATCTAATACCTTAATTTGATAATGTAAATTATGGATCTTAATTAACACTTTATATATTAGTATCATATTATATGAATTCTATATCGGAATGGATATACAATGAATATACATCAGAAATTTCAAATTCTGGAAAAGGAGATTCAACGGTATATGTGATACAAACATTATTATATTTATGGGTATGGAATAGATTATCTATAAGATATTTACCATATTACACTAACTTAACAAATGTTAATGATCTAGTAAACGCAGTATCATTAGTATCTTTGGTATAAATAGTTGTAAAATCATGGTATCCTGAATTAGTTATGTGAAAAAAAATATTATATGTAATATTTATTGGTATATTATGAAAATAAATATAAAAAATTTAAACAAACTTAAAGAAAAGAATATTAATACTAATAATATAATTGAATTAAATATTGATTCATTTATGTTATAAGATTAATATTAAAATTTTTCTTTTAAAAATTTAATAAAATTATAAATTAATAAAATTTATTATAATGAAGAAAGTGAAGAAGAAGATGAGAAAGAAAAAAGTGAAGAAGAAGATGAGAAAGAATATAAAGATGATGATTTAATATCAGAAACAAGTAGTGTTTTTTCAGACTATTAAATAAATAAATAATATTTTTTACCATAATTTTTTATTAATATCTAAGAATTATATATTAATAATTCTTTTGAAGAAAATTCATATCTAAATCTTAAAATTTTATAATATTTAGAAAATTTAAAAATATTACATGTATCCGGTTGTCATCTAGAAAATGATAGTGGGATATAATATTTAAAAAAATTAGAATATTTAGATTTATCACATAATTAAATATTTGGATCCAAGAGTTTAAAATAAATCTATGAACATTAATAACTAGAATATGTAAATATTTCTAAAAATTATATAGAAGATTTTGATACAAAATATGTTAAAAATATGAAAAATTTAAAATCATTTTATGTTGGAATTCAACATAGATGATTGAATTTATATTATATGTATATTTTTATATTTTATATAAAATAAAAAATTGAAATTTAATTATTATAGTTTAGAAAAATATTTATATACATATGTAAGAAGAAATTAAATTAAATTTTATAAATTAATCCATAGAATAAAGTTTTAATAAAAAATTTGGAATTTTATAAGATAAAATTATAATAGAAGACAATAAAAAAATAGATAAAACTAACATATAAATAGATCATTTTGGAACCATAGATTATTTTATGTTAGAAGGAATATCTTATATAAATGTTCAAACTACATACGGTAGTACTATTTATTTATCATCATATTAAATTTTTGAATATATATAAAATTATTTTTCAGATGATGACCCAGAAGAAAATTAAAATGACATTGATTAGGAAATTTCATCTTTAAAAAAATTAAATTAATATAAGGAAAAATCAGAAACATTCAAATAATAATATTAAAGTAAATTCAAAAATTTATCATAAACATCCAACTATAAATCTCTTGTAAATTAATTTTAACAAAATTAATATAATATACCAATGGAAACATATTATAATATATATAATAAATAAGGAAAAGGATTAAAATTTATACATATATCTGCTTGTCCTTTTTTTGCTGTATTATGTTCTAGTAGATATACTATTTTTTTATCTTAATATTTGATAGGTTTTTATACTTATTTTGATGATTTATATAAATAAAATAACATAGATAAATAATTTATTGATAACAAAAGAAAAGAAATTAATGATATATATTAAAATAATATATAAATTCAAAATAATTATGAAAATAAGAATAAATAAATACAATAAGAATAAACAGAAATAATAAATGATAATAAGATAAAAGTTGATATTAATTAAGAAATATATTATAAATATTATACTGGTGAAATGATTTAATACATTAATGGAAGAATAGATAAATTATAACAAACTGGATAAGATATAGAAAATTTTATAAAATTTTTATTAAAATTAAAAAGACTATAAAAATAATAATTTAATGAAGTTTGAAAAATTTGAAATAAAAAACATTCAAAATTAATATAGTAGTTAAAAACAAAATCATAAAATATACATAAAAACAGACAATAGAAATAATAACATTTTTATTGATATAATTAATACGTAAAATGTCTTAAAAATCATAATTTAAATAAATAGAAGAATTATTTAAATGTGCTATTTGTTTTGAAACATTAATAGATCCTGTTGTTTGCACTAAATGTGAAAATTTTATATGTAATGTATGTAAAAAATCTGATAAATGTCCATTTTGTAGAGAATAAGGATATCAATAAAGATCCCGTATAGCCAGAGAAGTGTTAAAATTAATTCCTGGAGAATGTACAAATTAATAATGTTAAGATTTTTTCCCCTGTAATGAATTTGAATAACATTAATAAGTTTGCAAATGGTAAAAAAATACTGAATGTGATATTTGTTTGGAATTTTTTTATTAAGCTGAAATAGATCAACATACAGAATAATGTAAAAAAATTCATAAGTAATGTAAAAATTAAGGTTGTGGAAAATACTTTAATAATGATAATTTTATTCTACATAAATAATAATGTATTTTTCGTAGATATGATTGCAAATATTGCAATGAAGAAGTTTTATGTACTATGGAAAATAAACATATAAGAAAATGTACTGGATTATCAAAATGTGATTATTGTGCAAAATATTATAGAAAAAATTAGGAGGAAAAACATGCAAAAAAATGTGAGAAATCATATTATTGTAAAGATTGTAAAAATTTATATTCTAAAAATTTAACGTTAGAAACACATGATTTTGAATGTTCAAAAGAAAGATTGTGTAATTTGTGTGAAAAAGAATATTATATACATCCTTAATATCATATTGAAGATTGTATTTAACCAGAAAAAACTAGATATTGCGATTATTGTTAAATATTATATCTTAATTCTAAATCAGAACATATGAAATAATGTAAAAAATCTAATTTTTGTTAATATTGTTCAAGACAATATCCTGAAAATATAACATAAGAAGAACATGATCTTGATTGCGCTAGAACAAAATTATGCAAATATTGTAATTAATATGTTTTTGAAAATTTTCATAATCATTGTGAATATTCTTGTAAAGGATATAAAATATGCAATATATGTAATAAACCTATGAAATTGAAATTAACTGACATATAAACATCTATAAATTAACATATTTAAAATTGTAAATAAAATTAAATAAATAAATGTGAAATGTGATTAAATATAAAAAAAATGATTAATATAAAAAATGATTAAATATAAAAAAATAATGTATAAACTTATTAACCAGCATATTATAGGCAGCTGGAGCCGCAAATATTTTATTTGTGTTCTCAGATATAATTAAAAAAATTATCAAGAAAAAGTCCAAATATCATGATTTAAAATTAAATATCGTTTATTAAAATATTCATAATTTATGAAAAACTTTACGAATTTTTTTCATAATATTTAATTATTAAATATTATGAAATAATATATCCAAAAATTATTAACAATGTTGTGACAATAAATGCTACATAATGATTTTTTATATATTTAGGATATATATAATTAGAAGATATAATTATTGCTATTATGAAAGGAATAAATAAAATAGTTTATTTAAATGATTTTTTTACTATCACATCAAATGATTACATTTTATTTTTTATGTATTCCGATGCTGAATTCAGGATAAAAAAAAATATAAAATTTTTAATAAAAGATTGTATCATATATAAATATAATAAAAAATTATAAAAAAATGAAAAAAAACTATTTAAGACAATATAAGATAATATATAATGTAACAAGATAATAATTAATAAAGTGAAACAATTAAACCTTTTGAAACTTTTGAAGATTAAGGAATATTGGATACATCTGTATTATAAGGTATTTATTCTTTCGGATATGAGTAACCAACTTTACCTTAATAAATAGGAATCCCAGCTATATTGTCTGGAAGAGATAGTATTTTATAATTTAAATCTGGCACAGGTAAAACTGGATCTTTTTTAATACCCAGTATATAATTAGCATTGAAAGAAGATAAATAATAAATTATTATAGTATCTCATTAAAAAAATTTAAATTAATAAACTTATAAATTATTAAATTAATTAATTTCTGATAAAAATAAAAAAAAAATTCAAACATGTCTTCTAGAATCTGGATTTAAAGGACCTTAATAATAAATAATGGTGAATAAACTAAAAAATAATCCCCATATAATATGTAGTACTACTGGTAAACTTGTTGAATTTATGTAAAAAGGATTTATATAAGGAGATAAAACTACATGTTTGATAATTGATGAATTTGATTATCAACTTTTATTTTTAGTGGATTAAATAAAATAAATATTTTAAAATGTTGATCCTAAAACATAAGTATGTTTAATTTCTGCTACATGTGACAAGGATATTTTTGATTTTATATAAGAAAATTAAATTTTAAACGAAAACAAATATATTCATAGATTAGAATAAAAAGATGTTATAGTAAAATCTGTAAAGTAATATTTTATCTTTTGTGATTCTTAAGAAAAAAAAATATAAAATTTATAACACATTTTAGATTCTTTTAGTTCATAAAAAATTATAGTATTTTTTAATAAAAAAATTGATATAGATTCTGTTTATGAATAATATAAAGATGATTAATTTATGGTTAAAATACATGGAGGAATGGATAAAGAATTATGTATGAATAATATAGATAAATTTAATAAAACATAAGCTCGTTGTGTTTTTACATCAGACACACTATCCAGAGGTATAGATATATAAAAAATTGATTTTGTTATTAATTATGACATATAAATTAATAATGAATCACAATATATACATCGTATAGGCAGAGCTGGTAGATATAATAAAACTGGTGCTGCTATCACGTTAATATCTACAAAAAAAGAATCATATGAATTGAATAAGATAATTACTTAATATGGATGCAATATTGAAGAATTTTAATTAAATTGATAATAATTTTTTTTATTTTTTTATTTTTGATAAAATTGAAAAAAGAAAATCTCAAAATTAATATATGTATAATATATAAGGAGATAATAATAAATATCAAATGTAATAATTAAATAATAATTTAAAAATAAAAAAAATCAAGGATTCAGATTTATATTTATGTAATATATTTATAAATGACGTCAAATCTGAATATAATTATGATAATGATGACGATATGGATATTATGCAAGATCTATCTTTAAATAAAACTATGTCAAATTATGGCAAAACTTAGTTTAATCCATGTACTTTTTTAATTCATAATCTTTTCTCTGATAAAAAATGTTCTTAATGTGAAAAAATAATAGGATAAATAAAGTTTTTTATATGTAAAAAATAACATCCCATATGTTATAAATGTCATGGGGGTCATAATTTGTAGATAGATAACAGTAGTTATAATAAATATTGTCATATATGTAAAAAATGTAATATTTTAGATTAAATAGATTATACTTTTAGTTCACAAGGAGACACACAAATAGTAACTAGAGATATGATATGGGAAATTTATAGAAGAGAGAGAATGTATATTTAATTCATTCATGTGAGAAAAATTCTTGATGAAAACTTATAAAAAAAAATTCTTTTACCGGTACAATATAATATCATTGAAAACTTTTTACCTGGTAATAAATGATTAATTTAATATTATTATTATTACTTTTTTATTATATAAATTTATTAACCAGCATATTATAGGCAGCTGGAGCCGCAAATATTTTATTTGCGTTCTTTATAAAATTGAAAAAATTTATTATTAATAATGATATATCTTATATAAATGTAAGAAAAAAATTATAATGATGATAAAAATAATTAATTTGAAATTATAAGTAATATTATTTAATAAAAAAAAATAGAATTTACAAAAGAAGAATAATAAAATTTACTAAAAAATTGTAGAATTTAAGGAAATAAATTGATTATTAAATTAAGAAATGATTATATAAAAAAAAATGGTACAGATTGGTAATAATTTATTAATTTAGAAACATAAAATAAAATTTAAAACAAATTGACTTTTACATATACAAATAATTTTGGTAAAAAATAATAAGAAAAAAAATAATTATATTTTATTTTTTAATAAAAAGAAGAATTAAAAAATAACTAGGGGTATTGTTTGATAAAGTTTATATAATTACCTTGTTCTTTTTTTCTATATAATATTGAAATGAAACAAGATAATTTTGTTCTATCATAAAGAAAAAAATTTAAAAATCAATATAGATTAATTGACAATTTTTAATTAAAAAAACATCAATAAATGATTATTAAAAAATTAAAAAATTGTTTTTTATAGAAAAAAAATGATTCATAATATACATTTAAATAAAGAAATTCAATAATTTTATAATTAAAAACTGGAGCTGGTAAAACTATTATAGCCATATATCTTATAAATTTATTATAATTAAAAACATTAATAGTTGTTAAAAATAAAGTTTTATTATAATAATGGATTAATAAATTTAGTTAATTTATTAAAGAATTTTAAAATTTTTAATATAAAAATGAATCTATAATACAATTATCAGAAGATATATATATAGGTATTATAAATAGTGTATCTAATAAAAATAATAATATAACTTAATAAATTTCAGATAAATTTGATCTTTTAATTATAGATGAATGTCATATTTTAGGGGCCGATCAATTTATATAAGTTTTAAATAATTATATAGAAACAAAATTTATATTGGCTTTATCCGGAACTCCTGATAGAACTGATAAAAAACATTTATTATATTATAATTATTTTGATATTTTTATGGATTGTAAAATTTAAGAAAAAATAAATATAATATTTTAATTTTACGGATATTAATCATAATAATTAGAATAATAATCATAATAAATGAAATTAGAAGAAAAATATTTATTCTTCATAAATAATATAGTATAAGATAAATTTCGTAATGAAATGATTTTTGATATTTTAGAATAATTATATTAAGATGAAAATAATTATGTTTTATTAATATCGGAGAGAATAAGTCACTTGGATTTTATTGGTTAATAATTAGATAAAAAAAAAATAGAATATGATATGTTATATGGAAAATATAATAAAATACAAAAGAAATAAGTTCTTCTGGCATCTCTTTCTTAAGCTAAAGAAGGTTTGGATTTAGACTATCTTAATATATTATTGTTATGCACTCCTCCAAAAGGAAAATCTTAAGGATTAATATAATTAGTTGGTCGTATAACAAGAGATTCTGGAGGAAAAAGTAAATCTTAAAAAACAATTATCGATATTTAAGATACAGTATTTAAAAATAAAAATCGTTAAAGAATATAAGATTATGAAAATATTTTTAATTTTTAAATAAAAGATAAATCACAATTTTTTGGTTATGACTAGGAAAATAATTTTGTTGAAGAAATTAATTTTTCAGATTATAAAAATAACTATATGGGTGGGATAATATGATGATTTTTTCAATATTTAAATTATTTACCATGTATTTTATTTAATATAGTTTTTTCCACATCAAAAACTTTTCCAAATTGATCAAAACCTTTATATTCATATAATTATTTTTATGCCTCTCTCATCTCAAGTCTAGGATTAACAGCTCTTCTTTATTAATATCCCCTAATTCTATTAGGATCATGTCTTATTTTTAAACGTGGTTGGTTTGTTATAGGATTTGAAACAGTGCCCATCAATTTATTAAGCTGATAATCAGAAAATTTATGTTTAGTATCTACAATTTCATATATAGCTCTACCATTATTAAGATTTTTTTTTCTTGTATTATGTAACGCATCATCTGATTCCTCAGCAGTATACTATAACTGTCTTTATCTTTTTTACATAAGTTAATTCATATATAGTAATAGGTAAATATAATTATATTTAAATTATTATTTTTTATAAAAATGATTTTAATAAAAACAACAAAATATATATGACTAGTAATTAATAAAGAATGATATTTATGAGTATAATAATGTTATTATCTGGTATATTTTATTATAAAATTAAATAATTAGAAAAAATTATAGAATAATAAAAAAAAATTATAGAAAAATTTTCTAATTAAAGTATATCAATACATGGTAATAGTGGTAAATATAAAAAAATGGATAAAACAACTTCATTAATAGTTGATGATTAAATTTTTTATTTATCAAAAAAAGCATATAATATTATGCTTAAAGATTAAAAATATATAGATTATTCTCTACATATAAAAGAATTGCATGAATATTTATAAACTTTAGAATAAAAAGATTTAGATGAAATATTAAAAAAAAATATTAAAAATCACTAAAAAAATAATTTAGAAACTAATATATTAATATTTTATAAATAGATAATAGATTAGATAATATATGAAGAAAGACTTAAAAATGAAAAAAGTACAGAAGAAAATAAATAAGAAGAAGATAATTAATAGGAAGAAAATAAATAGGAAGATAATTAATAGGAAGAAAATAAATAAAAAAATAATTAATAAGAAGAAAATAAATAAAAAAATAATTAATAAGAAGAAAATAAATAAGAAGAAAATAAATAAGAAGAAAATAAATAAGAGATTAAAAATACTTATTAACTTTAAGAAAATTTTCTTGACATAGAAGATATAGGGTATATAGATGATAAATAAAAAATATAAGATATAACAGTATAATGATTAATTATAAATCATATATTATATAATCTTGGACGTTATTATAAACCTCTGGACAAATGTGAAAATTTTACAGTATTATACATGTCAAATAATTATCCATCATGTATCATTTATGTTCCCAAATTATAGTTTTTATAATATCTATTTTTTGTTCTGCCATCTAATATCGAATAATTATCTTTTTATTAAATAATTTAAACCTTATTTCTGTTTTATTTTTAAATTTTATATTCTTTATTATTTTACTTAGACATTCTATTAAAATGATATTAAAGAGATGTTTAAATAAGTTCATTGTTATTATTTTTATTAAATTTATTTACATTTTATTATGTAGGCTAAATATATCTATCATTTTTGCATTATTTTTTTTTAAATATTTTACAAATATCATTTTTTGTTTATTAATTCATATATAATTATAACAAGAATAATAATTATATATATGAAATTTTTTAATATAATATAAAAAATATGTTTTTATAAAATCATGTCTTAATCTAAGAATATGTTAAAATTATATTAAAATAATTAATATATTAATCATATGATATATCAATACTTGAAAAATAATTTTATTTCAGAAAATTCCCAATAAACTGGAAAAATTATCGATAAATTATATGATAATAATATATATTCTATAATAAATTATTGTTCTGAATTCTGCAAAGATTAAGATAAAAAATTAATGGATTTTAATTGTATATAATATATATAATCCTTAAATTTTAATTAAAATATTGCTATAAAATTATCTAGTTTATGTGATTATAACACTATGATAAAATATAACATTTATAGAGATTTATAATATAAAATTTATTTTGAATAAAAATACCATATTTATGATTAGTAAAATATTTTTTAAATATAAAAAGATATTTAATATTGTCAAGATACCGGGTAAAATTATTTAATATTATATCATCCATATGATCTATCTGGACAAAATTATCTATCCATATTCAATAAGAATGAAATAGAAAAATTATAAAATTTTTAGCATAGGATGAAATCTATTTTATATTATTGTTCACGTAAAGGTAAATAAATATATATAGATGCAGAATAATCTTATTTATAACATTTTATATAATCATAAGTAACGCAATATCAATAAATATATAATAAAGATTATCCGATGATATATAATACCATATAGACATATCTTAACAATAGCATCGTAGATGTGCATTAAGAAATAGAAAAAATCAAATATAAAATAAAACCTGGAATAAAATTAGTCAAGGGAGCATATTATAATGAAGAAATGAATATAAATAATTAAAATTTATGTAAAAGTATTTTAAATACTGATTAAAATTATGTCGTATGTGCTAATTGGATAATTAAAAATAATATAGAATGTATGTTTGCCATACATAATAAACATACTATTAATTAGATTGATAAAATAATATAAAATAATAATATTTCATTTGCTTAATTATTAGGAATGGCTGATGAAGAAACATATAATTTAAGTAAAAAATATAAAGTATATAAATATATACCGTATGGACATAAAAATATATTAGTTCCATATTTAATGAGAAGATTAAACGAATAAAATAAATAATATAACATAGAATAATATAATTTTTATAAAAAAAAATTATTTAGGGAGATAAAAAATATTATATAATGAATATAGATACATATGAAATTAATAATGAAATATATTATAAAGCTCAATATTAAGGAAGATAATTAACTATGTAATAAAAAAAGAATGAAAATTATATAGAACATTATATTTTACTTAATGATATTCATCGTCTTGAATTCACTTTAAAAGCCGAAAATGAAAGTTTAAGTTAAAAATTTGATAATGATATGTAAAAACAAGAGTGGATAAAAAAGAAAAGTTTAAGTAGAACTAATAGTATTGGAACAAAATTAAAAAAATAAGAAATAAGAAAAAAATTACAAACAGAAGCACAGAGACATAATTTATAATTTGATTTAATATGGTATTCATAAGTTAGTGTAGCAAATATGTATAGAGGGGTTTATATGAATATAAAAATACTTCCTGTTTTGAGTGAATAATTTATATTATCTAGTAATTATTTATATGAAATGTTAGAAAAATATTTAGAATATTTTAAAAATAATGTAGTTTATATTAATAAATAAGACTAAATAGATTAATAAGAAAAAATATTAAAAAAAAAAGAATAAGATTTGAAAGAAAAAGAAAATTTAGTGAAAGAATAATAAGAACAATTATAATTATAACAAGAAACAATATAAAAATAATAAGAAATACTATTATTGAAAGTAGAAGAAAATAAAGAGGATGAAAATGATGATAAAGAAGAAGAAATACATTAGATATTAGATTTTTAAGGCTAAAAACTTAATATGTATGGTTATAAAAACAAACCAGCATTTGTTGTAAACGAGATATGTGATATTTTAAATATAACAAATAATGGAGACAAAATAAGAAATATAAAATAATAATTTGGTTTTTATACTAATTAAGACCCCCCCCAAACAGATACCCTTAAATATCATCCAAGATATAAAAATTAATAATTATCTTTAGTTAATGAAAGAGGATTTCATGAAATAATATTTAGATCCAAAAGTGAAAAAGCTTTATAATTAAAAGATATGGTTTCTAATATACTTCGAAATATAAGATTAAAGGGAGAATGTGATAAATAAGATGTGAAGGATATTTTAGATGATTCTGTAAGTTAATGCAATACTTATGTTTCTCAAAAAACAAATTTAAAAAATGTTGATCCTGATTAAATACTTAATAATACATATAAAAGAATGAAAAGATTTATAAAAACATTAAAAGAATAAGGATATGATAAAGAATATGAACATATTTCTGATTTATCTTTTGATAATATTTTAGAAAAACTTCCAGAATAAAATTATAGTTAAGATATAATAGATGAATTTTAAATTATACTTTAAGAACTTAATGACAATTATTAGTTAATTAAAGATAAAACTTTAAAATATTAATGTTTATAATATTAATATTTGGCATATAATATATTATAAAAAGATAAAAATATTTCTATTATATCCAAACCAGGAACCTCTGATAACATTAGAAGACCAAATAATCATAAATTAAACATTAATAAATAAGAAATTAAATTAATACCTATTTCTATTTATAGTTCTAATAATGAGACAGAATATGGAAATAAATAATATATAACGAATAATAATTTAGGATAGTCAATAAAAAAGAAAAAAATAAGTGAATATCACATAATGAATGTTATGCATTTTATATAACTTGTGTGTTATAATTATAAGTTGGCATCATAATAATAAGAAATATAAAATAATTAATAAATATTAATAGAATAAGAAAAAACTAAATAAATAGAATCAGATAATAAAGTTAAATTATAATAATAAGAAACTAAATAAAAATAAGAAGAGACTAAATAATTATTATTAAAACAATTATTAGAAGAATTTAAATTAGGTATATATACTTTAGATGAATATAAATAGGAAAAATTAAAAATTTTATAATGAACAATTCTATATATGATATAAGAATTATATGATAAAAACTTAGGAAATATAAAAATTTTTTAAACAGAAAATACTGGATAATAAATGTTTTCATTAGAATTAATTTTTAATTTTGGCTCTACTAATTGTAAATATTAAGCAATCCCTCATCTAATAGAACATTTGCTGGCCGATGATGAGGTTTATAAGTACATTCATAATGCTTTTACATCGCCAAATCATATGGGCATAATATTAAAATCTGTAAATTTAAAAGTCCTGGAAATTATATTTAATAAAAATTTTCACAAGATACCCGATAGTATTATATAACGTGAGATTAATAGAATTTCATCAGAATTTAATTATAGAATGTATAATATTTAAACATAATATTTTTAAGGAGATATAATAAATTCATTATGTGATGAATCAATTTAAGAATATAAAGGTAAAACCATAAAATAAAATGATTTTATGATTGGTAATAGATAATATTATGAATAATTTTCAATTCCTGAGTTAAAAACCATAATGTAAGAATATTATGATAAATATATAACAAAATAAAATTCATATTTATAAATAACAATATCAAAAGATTTTGACATAAAATTAATATAAAAATATCTTCTTAATGAAAAATTATTATAAAAAGTATAAATCAAAGATTCAAAATTTAATAAATTATATTTTAAAGAATAAATATAATGTAAAAATAACGCTATAGAATTAAATCTTAATGATGGAAATTAATATTCTATAATTTAATATAACATAGATCTAAGAAAATATAAAACATAAAAACAACTAAAATAAATTCTTAATGGATTTAAAATTTTTAATTTTAGTAGTAATTATGATTTAAATGGTATAAATGATAAATAATAAGATAATATATTTATCTAATTCTACTAATAGAATTAGTCTCATTATCTTTCTTTATATGTATATATACATTTTCCATAATGGAGTTCTTCATAATAAATTAAATAAATAACAAAAGAAATAGATAATAAATTAAAAAATATTTTTATTTATTAGGATTATGATTCAGTATTTTATTAAGAATTATCTAATATGTATAATAAATAAAATATATAATATCTATCATAAATGTATATTTATTAAATAAGTTAAACATTATTTACATATTATCAATAAAATATGACAATGACATAAATTTATAATATTCTTAATAGTAAATTTTCACAACAAGATATTATATTCTTTTATAATGAACTAGGAAATACTAAACCATAATTTGCATTTTTTATTAATGAAAATGTAATAAGAGAAAAATCATAAAATAATATTTTATATAATAATATAAAATATAATAAATTTATCTTTAAAAATGATTTTAAATAGATATAGATAAAAAAATAATAAAATATATAACTAGACACTATAAAATAGTTACAAGATATAAAATTTGAAGATATTTTTTATGATATGGAATTTGATATAGATATGGACGATATATCCTATAAACATGCAAAATAATCTATATATAATAAATATTTATGTAAAACATTATTTAGCAAATATAAAAAATAACCAAATTTTTAAAAATATAATATATATTTTATTGAAGCATTTCCTATTTAATCTAATAAAAATTATAATATACATGTAATGCCCCCATAAAATTATACAAATATTTTATAATTTAATATATTAAATTAAAATAAAGAAAATTATTTGCAATTTTCTATATTATATTAAATATTAAAAAATAAAATTCTTCAAGATTTATCTTATTTATAATAATTGGGAACAAATACAAGAGTTTTATTTTAGGACAATAAAATAATAATAAATATGAGTGGAGGAATTCCTATATTAAAAATATTTTTAATTAATATTTGTAAAAATATTGCAGACACTGATAGATTATTTATTTCAAAGAATTTTGATATCTAAGGGATATAATAACGACAATAATCTGTTTTATAATAATATAGTCAAGATTTATTAACATAAAATCTTCTTGTAAAAAAGAAAAAAATATAATTATAAGATTAATTATATATTGTAAAATTAACTTCATAAAGCGGAATTAATAGTGCTATTGACATTTCAAATATAATAAAAAAATATTTAAAAACATTTGATTATAAATTTGATATTAATACATATTTATAAGACATAAGAAAATATAACATATAAACTAAATAAGTAAAATTATTATATTAGCCCCTAAATAGAATATTTTAATAAACACTCAATGTATATTATCATTTAACACAAATACAATAAAATAATGATTATGAATTATTATAAGATTTACATAAAAATAATTTAAATATAGGATCATGCATAAAATAATAAATGTCTTATAATTTTATATAAATATAAAGACAACTCACTATAGTTATGAGATAAATATTGGCTAGAAAATTTAGAAATTTTATTTATTACATGGATGTATATTTTAATTAATAATAAAATAATATGTATATAAAATTTACATATGCTGTTCCTGAAAAATTTAATATTTTTAATATGATAAAAGTTCATAATATAGAAATATAAAGAATTTTTAAACATAGATTAATAGAAAAATCTGAATCATTATATTAACAAAAAATATTTGATTAATATGTTTTTTCCAATAATAATAAACAATATATAATATTTGATTCTGAAGATAGAATGAATGAATATTAATAAAAATATGGTAATAAAATAAAAATTTAATATTATAACAAATATGTTAAATAAAAATAGAAAGATAATGAAGTATTGTTATCAAAAATATAAGATTGAAAAAATTGAAAAAAAATATTTTAGAATATGTATATTGTGTTATATATAATGAATAAACTTTAAAAAATTAATATGGAGTAATTAAATAAAGACTAAAAATAAGAATTTAACAGTTTTATTGAAAAAGAATTTGAATAATAAAATTTCGGTTTAGGTGTTTCTGTGTTAAATGATATATCTAAAAAAATGAATTTAAAAAGAGCAAACAAAAATGATTTTTAAGGATTCTTTGAAAAAAATCCTAAATATTTTAATTATGTATTTGTAGAAAATAAATTATTTATTAAGGAGTCTAAAGAATTATAATAAGCTTAAAAAGATTTATAAATTAAATTAGAAAAAAAAGAAAAAAATTTAAAATCTAAATTAGAAAAAGAAAATAAAAAAAAATAAACATAAAATTTTAAAGATGAAGTATTATTATATTTAAAAGATAATAATAATTAATACAAAGATGTTAAATCTGCTCATACTGACTTAATGATAAAATTTTAAAAATAAATTGAGGAGCAAAAAATATTAACAGAATTTGGATTGAAAACCTTAATTAAATCTAATACCATAACATAAAATGGTTATCTTAATTTTGTGGATCAAAATCTTATAAAATTAAAAAGTTTATTAGCTCCATACAGTGTTAGCACATTTGCATAAACATCTATAAATGAAATGTGCAATACTGAAAAATTAGATATGAAAGATGTTGATTTGGATATATTAATGTAATAATTAGGATTTTAAACATATTCGGAAGATTCAAAAATTTATTATAAAAAATAAAAAGAAAATAAATAAATTTTGTAAAAAGAAACAAAATAATAATCTTCATAGGATGAAGAATAAAAGGAAGAGGAATAACAAGAATAAAAACCTCAAAGAAAAAAAACACAAAAAAAATTAAAAGAAAATTATTCTGAAGATTAATAAAATCTTAAAGAAAAAAAGAAAAACACATAAAAAAATAAAGAAACAAAAACAACTAAAAACTAGTAATATAATGCTAGTGAATCTGGTTCAGATGATGAAGTTTTTGATAAAAAAACATAAAACAAAAAAATTTCATAATAATAATTAAAAAAAAATGAAATAAGTAAAATTGAAGCTACAGCTAGAAGCGAAAGTGATAATTATGAATCAGAAGAAGATGATGAATGATTATGTTTTATATTTTTTTACTAATTTTATAAATAATTTTATATTGTACGGTGTTTTTGCACTAGTACGATATACAAATATTATTTATATATTTATATATTTTATATATAATTAAAGAATGAAAAAATTGAAAAAAATAATAAAATATATAACTAGATGTATATAAAAACAAATTAAACTAAACAAAAAAAATAAATTAAACAAAAAAAAAATAAATTAAACAAAAAAAAAATAAACAAAAAATAAAAATGATATAAAAATAAATATCATTAAGTCAGTAAAAATTTATTAAGCAATTTTAAGTAAATTGCATTTTTATTTTATATGTTATAAAATATATCATTTATTGTTTATTTTTTCTTTAAGATTTTTATACTCTTCTATAGTATATATTCCTAATTTAAATTCTTTTAATAATTATTATTCTCTTTATTTTAAAATTTCTAATTATTTGGTCTCTTCCTATAATTATATTTATTTAGTTTCTTCTTATATTTATTTAGTTTTTGCATGTATTTCTTCTATTTTTATTTCTTTATCATTATTTAATTTTTTAATATCTGTATTAAATTAATATAAATCTGACATAAAACATCTTAAAATCTAATATATTTAATTTCCATTTTAAGGAATATAATATTCTGTTTTTTTTAAATTTTTTATATTTATGAAATCTTAAAATAAATTTTTATATTCATTTTCGGTATTATTATTACTAGGAAATGAAAATACATATTAAAAATCCTCGTAATATTTATCTTCAGATTTTATTTATTAATATTATTAATTTCTTTTATGTAATTATTATGTAGTTGTTCCAGGTTTTAAGACAGGAATATTATTTAACATTCCAATTTAAAGATATTAATGTCTCTCATAATTATTAATATTCATATTTTTATCTTTTTACATTTATATGCATATATTTGTCATATCTTGTCTTATTTATTTTATATTTATTCGGGAAAATTATTATTATAAATTATCATAAAGTTCTTAATCATCAATTAAATTTTTTACAGATATATTTTTTGGAACTTCAAAATCATTATTGCATTATTTTTGTATTAGCTATTTTTTAATTTTATTTTTTAATTTATCTGGATCATGTATTTAATCTTCTATTTTAGATTCTTAATTTGATACCTGGCTAATTGAATCATATAATATATTTTCTTTATCTTAATATTGAGTTTATGGCAATTATATATGATCTTACATGCTAAATATTTTTTCTATATCTTAATAATATTATCTTGTACTAGTATTTCTTTTCATATCTATTTAAATATAGTCATATAGAGAAATTAATTTAGGAATATATCTATTGGGTATACTCTTGTTTGACAAAATTTCTATTCCGCAAACTTGCGGAATAGAAATTTTGTTTTATATTTACTAATATTTTTCTTTTGAAATTTTTTCATATATAACAATATTTTTATAATGACCCAAATCTTTTTTCCTATACATATTCAAATCTTCACACATAATTTCAGTATCTATATATACATATTTGGTGTTAATGTTTTATTTAGTTAAATGTCTTATCAGATTTAGTCTATGAATAAATCTATCTTTTTTAATAATATTTCTAACTTGGATTAAATTTACTTCAGATATTTATTCTATTTCTATTTCCTTAATCACAAAATCATCTTAATTTTTTATTATAATCTATTATTTTATTTATTATATTTCTTTTTAATTTTAATTTTCAAAATCTTTTTGTATTAATAACATATTTTACTATTTTTAAATTGTTTCTTATTATATATCTAAATATTCTTTTTATTCTTTTATTTCTTTTTATTTAATTTGTATGTCAATTTCTTTTTATTGTATTTCTTCTTATTAATCTTATATTTATTCTTTTTAATCTATATATTATTCTATTTTTTATGAATATTTAGGATATTCATCAATAATTTCAATTACAAAATTAATACATAATTCATAAATTTTATACATACAAGGTAATATTTTTATATTCATGTATATTCCTCTAACATCATTACTACATTTAACACCAGTACAATATAAAGCAAAATTTTCATCTTATATATCATTTTTGTACATTAAATCTTAAATTAAATTTTATATTCTTTTTGTTTTAATTTATCTTTCTAAATGACTATTTTTTTTACGTATCATAATTTATATATATTTTTCTTTTTCAACATCATTATCAAAACTAATATTATTTTTTTTATTAATATTTCTTATTCCATATATCTTTCTATTCGCTATAAATCTGTTAATCTTACATAATAATTAATTTAATTTTTATATTATTTTTATTATGATAATACAATTTTACCTTTATATGATATTGTATAATAAATTTGATCTTTACTAATTAATTTTTCTACTTTCATTATATAAAAATTATATTGTTTAAAATAAAAAAAATGAAATAAAATATTTTTAAATATGATAGTCTATATAATCATGAAACTTTTTATTTTAGATATAATATAAGATTTAGAAGAAAAAAATCATCAAGGAAAAGATGGTATTTTTTACAACTAATTTATTTTTTATATTTCCTGTATAAATGAATAAGGAGAAAAAATTATTTTAAAATCAGAATTTTAAAATTCTATATTTTTATAAATTGAATATTTTTACAAAAAAGAAAAAAGATAATTACTTGATGAAATGTTTCCGTAATTTGAATAATAACTTCTTGATAAAATAGTGAAGGATACTTAAATAATTAATTATATAGATGATTATTCAATGATTAAAAGTAAAAAATTATTTGGTTTTTAAGATTAAAACTAAAATTTTATTAAATTATAATTCAAATCAAAATAATAATAAGATTAAATAATGAAGATGATAAAAGATTCCTAAACAAAAAGAATTAGGTATGAACATATGATATTGGATGATTATAATATTGATACAAAATAAATAATAGAACTGGCAAAAACTCATACAAAAGATATTAATTTAATATTATGTCCAAGATAAGAACATATAGATATACATGTAAAATTTTTAAATCAATATGATATAAAAGTATGTTAATGGATAGAAATATAAGATAAAGACATGTTAACATTAAATAATATACATAATGCTAAAGAATTTTATTTCATTAATCCTAATAAAATAAAATAACTTGATTTACCTATATTACCAAAAATGACAATATTATCATATGATATTGAAACTACTACTCATAATCCTAAATAATTTCCCTAAGCAAATATTTATTCTAATAAAATAACATAAATAGGTTTATCATTTTAATTCATGGATGGAGATAATTCCACTTATGAAAATATTTTATTAGTATTAGGATAATGCAATGAAATAGAAGGTGTAAAAATATACAGATATAAATATGAATTATCACTTCTTAAAGCATATTTTAAAATGATGATTTTATATAATCCTGATGTTACTGTTGGCTATAATATTTTTGGTTTTGATGATAAATATATTAGGTATAGGACTAATATTTATAAAATAGAGGATAATGAAATAGAATCATTAGAATTATTACATTCAAGAATTCAAATTAATAATTTATAAAAATTAATTTTTTTAGAATTTCAAAGAGATGGTGCAAATATTGGTTAAAATAGTATTTATTAATATAATTTATTCGGATAAATTAGAATTGATTTGATGCATTAAGTACGTGAATAACATAAACTTCCTAATTATAAATTAGATACAGTATCATAAACATTTATAAAAGGAAAAATATTAGAAATTGGAGATAAATATGTGATTACTAATACAATTGAAGGTTTAATAAAAGAAAATTATTTTATTATGACAAATGTTGATCCATTGGAAGAAAAAATTTCAAACAAGATGAAAATTAAAGATATAATAAAAATAAGTAATAATAAATACAAAGTAATTTTATATAACAGCATTAATGATGTTGAATATAAATTTTGGCAATTATGTAAAGATGATATTAGTCCAAAATAAATTTTTGAAGCATATTAATGCACTAATAAAGAAAATGAATTATTAGACCAGGAAGATGAAAAAATACCCATAAATATAAATCTTAGGTCAGAGGTTGCCAAGTATTGTAGTATTGATTGTTATTTAGTACTACTGCTTTAGTAAAAATTAAAAACTATTGTTAATACTTGTCTTATGGCAAGAACATGCAATGTTCCTTATAGATATATTTTCTAAAGAGCACAAGGAATTAAATTATAATCATTTATTTATAGATATTGTATCGCTGAAAATATCATTATGGATAAGCCACAATATTAAAAAGTATTTGTTGAGGGAGCTTTAGTATTAGATGCAAAATCATAACATTATAAATATCCGGTCACTGTGTATGATTTTACTTCTCTATATCCAAGTTGTATAATATCATATAATTTATGTCCTACAACATATATATAAAAAGAAGACATATAAACTGTATAGAAATATAATTCTTCTATATAGAAAATAAAAGTATGTATCAATGGAGAAACATGTTATGGATGTGAATAATGTTAGACTTACTATTTTGTAAAAGAAAATATTAAAAAAGGATTATTTCCAAGAATTCTCAGCATTCTTTTATCAGAAAGAAAAAGAGTAAAAAAATTAATGAAAAATCCTGAACTATCTGTTACAGAAGTGACTATAATGGATGCATTATAATTGGCATTAAAAGTTACAGCCAATTCACTCTATGGTATAACTGGTGCATCAGTATCTTCTCTGTACTGTCCTGCAGTAGCTAGGAGTACAACTTATTTTGGTCGTAAAGCTATTATGAAATCATCTGAATTTATGAATGTAACAGTAACAAAATTCTACAAGTAGCCATAAACAATATATGAATATTTTGCCAAATATAATTTAAACTAAGAAGATGCAACAGATTTATTTAATTTAACTAAAGAAATTACTGATAAATATGATATATAATTTACAACAGTGTATGGAGATTCAGTACCAGAATATACTCCAATATTAATGCGTTCTAATTCTAACAGAGAATAAATTTTTATAAGGACATTTGGACATTATAAAAATTATGATTGGGGACCTTATAAAGATTTTAAAATTGATGAATAAAATATATTTGATAAATAATAATTAGATCATATTTATGATTCTATATTTATTGATGGTAAATGGTCAATAATAAAAAGAATAATACGTCATAAAACTAAAAAAGATATTTACAGAGTTATTACGAATTAAGGTTTGGTTGATGTTACTGAAGATCATTCTCTGATGGATATAAATTATAATTAAATCAAACCATAATAATGTTAATAAGGAACTCAATTATTGTAAAATTTTCCCATTGAATTTTAATATAATAAATATTATTATGACTAGTAAACATAATATAAATCTGATGACAGTATGTGGTTTTTAGGTTATTTATTTATTAATAGTATAGAAATAGGAAATAATGTGTATGTTCGAATAAACTGGAATAATGTAGATAATGTGAAAAAAATTTTATCTCATTTAGGAATAAAAAATAAAAAAATTAAATGGATATTATAAAATTAAGATATATATAGTTTTATTAGACATTTGTATATAGATAATTATGATAATAATTTTCATAAAAATATTCCATATTTCATTAGAACAGGATCATAACAACAAAAAGAATTATATATATAAGGATGTATTTATGCATAATAAAATAATGATTATTTTATATTATAGACACAATTATAATATTAATAGATGTATTATTTATTATCATCTCTATAATATAATATAAATATTGATATTGATGTTAATAATCCTGAATTAATATATATATATTATCAAAAAGATGTATAATTCAAATACAATTTATATGATAAAAAATAACCTAATGGAATATTATATTATCAAATAAATAAACAATAAAATACAAAAAATAATCTGATAAAAAAAATTGTAAAATTACGTACTATAGAAGACGAATATGTATATGATATAGAGACATATGATGGTATATTTCATGCCGGAATAGGAGAAATTATAGTAAAAAATACTGATTCTGTATTTATTTATGCTAATCCAACACTTCGTAAAAGATAAAAGGAAATTAAATAATAAGATTTTATAGAAAATCAAATAAAGACTGGCAAAATAATTTCCAAATGTATAAAAAAATAATTTATAGGTGTAATGGATCTTTAATACGAAAAAGTATTAAATAATTTTTTCCTGTTTTCTAAAAAACATTATATAAGTTGGCTTCATGAAGACAGTCCTATAGATAGAATTTTATTTTTTAGAGGAATTATTCTTTAACGTAGAGATAATCCTGAAATAACAAAATATATGTTTAAACGTATGTATTAATTTATAGATAATAATATGTATGAAAAAAAATTATAAAAAATGATAGTTGATTATTTTATGGAATTAGTATAAAAAATTATAGATAATAATTTTGAATCTAAATATTTTATAATTTCTAAAACATTAGCCAGAGAATATAAAAATCCTGATGCATAATGTCATTATATTCTTACATAAAGATTAACATAATAATATGGAACATAATTTTTATCAAATGAAAGAATTCCTTATTTAATTACATATGATTAATTTTTATCAAATTATTCTAAAGTTTTACTCGGTTAAGTAGCAGAACATCCAGAATATTACAATGAAAGTTGTTAATAATTAGATTTAATATATTATTTAAAAAATATGATAAAAAAACCTCTTTTTGAGTTTTTAGAGAAGATTTTGAATAATGATAAATATATTTAATTATTAGTATCATTTGATAATATTGTATTATAACTTTAAAAATAAAGATTGAAAGAATTATAAATATTATATCAATAAAAAAAAGAAGATAAAAATATGATCATAAAATTTATAGATTTAATAAAACTTGCTGATGATTGTAAATTTAACGATAATTTAGAACTGTATAAGGAAAAAATTTTAAATAATGACAAATATGATTTTTGCAATGAAGTGATTGAAAAACATTTTAATAAAAAAAATGATTAATTGTATAAATAATAAATTTCTGTTAATGTTTATATGTTGTAATTATAATAAAATAAATATACAAGATAAATAATATAATATCTTATGAAATTAAAAAATATAGAATATAAATAATATATTCAATAATTTGAATTATGGAAAAAATAAAATTATAATGATAATAAACAAAATTATATTGAATAATTACATGATTAATCTCATTATTTAAATAAAGTTTATATGGGAGATAAATAATACATATTAGAAAATATAGCAGAAATATTAAATAGTAAATTTAAAACAGCATTTATTTGGAAAAAAATAACGAAATTATAATTGTTTTTATTATATGTGGCATATAGATATCAAAAAGAAATAGAAGAAATTTCTTTTGATTAATATATTCAATATAATGATCTGTATCAGATTAAAAAATCAGAAGTCATTTAAGATTAAAAATATCTATAAGATGTGATCGAAAATGTAGTATTTGATGACAAGGATATAGGAGAATAATAATAATAATGATTATTTTATAAAATATTTATATAGTCTCTATATAAAAAATTGAAATTTTATCATTTAATTATATATAATCTTTATATAAAATGTCTTAATAGAATATGAAAATTAACTTTTATTTTCCTAATAACACTCCCATATTATTAAAACATAAAAATACTAATTAAATTATGATTAAGTTTATAGATGACATCGTAGACGAATATTAAAAAGAAAATGATTATTATAAAGGATTATCAGATTTTAAAATATATGTTGATAATGAATGGAAAAAAATTGATCATATTGTGAAAAAAAGATTATAATCAAACATTTACAAAATTTAATCAAATAATCAAAACATGAATATTATTACTGATTAAATTGATTAAAATTATATAATAAAAAAATAAAATTAATAATAATTTGATAATAATGAAGATTTATATTTTGAAGATGATGCATGGTTTATGGGTTATTTTTTTATTAATGGAAAATGTAATTCTGCTTAATAATAATGTTACATAGAAACTTCAGAAACTTATTTGAATAAAATAAAAAAAATTTTAAAAAAAATATATAATGTGGATTTAACCATTACTCAAAATTCAAATATTTATAAAATATAGATTAAGAATAGATTAAAGGAAATCATGAATTTTTTTAAAGATTATTTTTATAATTAATATGATGAAAAAATAATACCAAAATTAATATTAAATAGTACATAAAATTTTAGACAATGTTTTATGAATGGATGTTTAGATGCTATATAAAATTCAAATATTAAATATTAAATGTAAATATAATTATAATATTTAGGATATAATATATAATAATAAGATAATATAACAAAAAAATAATAAAATATATTCATAACAGGTTATAACATAATAGTGAATAATGAATAATTTAATAACGGAATTTAAATATAAAATTGAAATTAATTTTATAATATTTATATAATCTTTATATGAAAATGATAAACAATAAAAAATACAAAACAACATTAAAATAATACTAAAGATAAAATATTATTTCTTCTGAAATTATTAATTATTTAGATCAAAATGAAGAAGATTTTGAATTAGATATATATTATGATGATTTTTAAACTCTTGTAGAGATGATAGAAGAAAATAATATGGGATAATTAAATCAAAATATATTAAATTTTATTGTTTATTATGATGTAAAAATCCATAATAAAAATAATCTTTTTAAAAATATAATACAGAATAATTTGAAAGTGCGAAAAGAATATATTTATGATTTTATTATGTCTTGTAATGATAGATAATTAATTTAAAAATATATAGAATAATCAGGATATTATTGTAATTAAGGAGATAATGTCATGATGATAAATAATATAGGATATATTAATACTAATATTATGAAATTTATGTAAAATTTAAAATATATAAAAATTATAAATCAATAAATAAATAAATTTTTCATTCCATATTAACTTCATGATCTTGAGTAAATAATATTAAATAATAATTAACTCAAAATAATAAAAATACCAATATAATTATAAAGAATAGATTATATAGATATTTCTAATAATTTAATATAAAAAATTTAATTATAATAATTAAATAATTTGGAATATTTAGATTTATCACATAATAATTTAAAATAATTTGACATGGATGAAGAATGTTTTCCATCTCTTGAATATTTAAATTTATCATATAATAATTTTATTGAATTTTAATATGCTGGAGGCGATAAAAATATTGAAGAAATAGATTTATCCCATAATCAGTTGAAATATGTTAGTATTAATTATTTAATATCATTAGAAAAATTAAATTTACGGAATAACAATCTACAAGATTGTCATATTGGAGATTTTGTAACAAGTCTAATTTATTTAGATATAAGAGAAAATGACATGGAATAAATAGATTTAGACATAGCCAAAAATATTTAAAAAACTTTGAAAATATAAAATTGAAAATTTTTATAATATATTTATATAATTTTTATATAAGAATAGGATAAATAATAATGAATTAAATTACATTATAATAATATAAGAAATAAAATATTGTTTTTTCTGATATAATTAACGATTTAGAATAGGATGATATAAATTATAAATTTAATATATAAGATGATAATTTCAAATAATTATAATTAATGATGAAAACAAATAATTATTAAAATATAAATCAAGAAATATTAAATTTTATTAATCGATATGATATTAAATTTAATATTAAATCTAATATATTTTATTATATAATAAAATATAATTTAAAAATAAGATGTGATTTTTTATATTAATACATATCATAAATCAATAACTTAAAATAATTAAAAAATGATATTAATAAAATAAATTATTTTCGTAATAATGATAAATATGATAATAGAATTTTAATAATAAATGATGGGAATTATTTAAATAAACTTAAATATAAATTTAATTTATAAATAATAGAAATAAAAAATTAAAGAATTCCAGAATTATACGTACCCAAATAATTAAAATAATTAAAATAAATAATACTTCAATGTAATTAAATGAAAAAAATAAAAATTTCAAAATAATTATAAAAATTAGAATTTATAGATATTTCAAATAATTTAATAGAAGATATTAATTTACATAAATTTTTTTAATTAAAATATTTGGATATTTCATATAATAAATTTAAATATATAATAATACCACATTGTTTATATAATTTAATAGATCTAAAAATAAATGGAAATAATGGTTTTTAATATGTTGATATGAAATATGAATTAAAAAAATTAAATTATACTAGAAAAAAGAAATCTAATAAATGTTGTGGCCAATATCATGATTTTAATTTGAAATTTTTAAATTTAAGTAATTGTAATATTTCATGGATTTCATTTTTAGAAGAAATAATAGATTATTAATATCATATTGAACATGATGGTGGTCTATTTGATGAAGCATTATTATATCATGAACTTAAATAAGTTTATTTAATATCTGAAGGGTCTTATCCTCATATTAGAATATCATACGAGTTAACATTTTTATAATATCTAGACGTATCTCATAACAATTTATAATGTATAACCATAGATGAAAGTTTTTAAAATTTACGATATTTAAATGCTTCATATAATAAAATATAACGTATAGAGACAGATTAAAGTCTAGTTAATCTAAAGGAAATAAATTATTCTCATAATAAATTAAAAAATTATTTATGGGATTGGAGAAAATAACCTAAAAATTTACATAAAATAGATTTATCATATAATAAAATAAAAAATTTCGATTTGATGAATAAAGGATTAGATAAACTTAAATATTTAAATTTATAAGGAAATAATATAAAATATTTTTCAATACCTATGAAATTACTAAATTAATTAGAATTAATAATATGATATAATATTAATAATATTACGATTTTTATATAATATTTATATAATAATAAAAAAAAACTAATTAAAAAATTGGATATTTTATATAATGATTTAATTAAAAGATTATTAAAATTAAAATATTATATAATCAGATATAATAGATGACCTAGAATAAGATGATATATATTTTAAATTAAATATAGATAAAAAAGATTTCAATTTATTATTGAAAGAATAAAAATTAACTACAGAATAATAATTTAATTTTATCATGTAATATGACATAAAGCGTTTTTAAACTTTAGAATAATTATATAATATAAAAGACATTGTAGATAATAATAAATAATTTTAACGTTTGGAATATTAATTATTATAAGAAAATGAAGATGTAGATATTTATGATGATAATTATTATTTTTATAAATATAAAAACATTTTTACGATGAATTGTTATGAAAATATAAAAACAGATAATAAAAAAATAAAATTTTTAAAATATAATTGTGCTCCAAAATATTTATATTCTAATATATTATAACAATTTTAAAATTTATAATATTTACATATCGAACAACAATAATCATTTCTTTCTATCACATAAATTCCTGAACTTATTAATTTAAAAAAAATATTTATATAAATATTAGGAGACAGACCAATATACATATAATTATCTAAAAATATTTAATAATTAAAATAATTTACTATACGCACATTTAATTCTTGTAATCATTTTTAAAAAAATAAAATTATATAAAGTGATGATGTAATATTTTCTTAGAAAGATATTTATAATTTATAATTTTCAGAATATTATGAAATCGATTTATAACATAATAACATAAATAATTTATCTATATAATGTCCAAATAATAAAGGTATTAAGATAGATGATAATTTTTAATAACTATAAAATCTAGAAATAAATCACTGGGGGAGAGATGAAAAATAAGGTATATTTAACACAGAATATCCCAAAATAATTTTATCAAACAAGCTAATAAAATTAAAACATTTAAATTTATAACATAATTTTATAACAGATATTAATATTCCAGAATAATTGATAGGTCTAGAAAAAATAATTTTAAGTCAAAATTAGTTATAATTTATAAAATTACATGATTCTTTTATAAATTTATAGTATTTAGATCTATCATATAATAACTTTTCTTAAATATAATAAATATAATAATTATAAAAACTATATAATTTAAAAACACTTAAATTATTTGAAAATAATTTTAAAGAGAATATATTTATTCCCAAAACATTATTTAATTTATAACATTTGGATATTTCTCATAATAATATAACAGAATTATTTGTTCCTAAAGAATTATATAAATTATAATATTTAGATATTTCTCATAACCATGTAATAAAATTATTTATTTCTAAAACATTATTTAATTTATAATATTTAGATATTTCTCATAATAATATAACAAAATTACATATTTCTAAATAAATAAAATATTTAAAATATTTAGATGTATCATGTAATAAAATTAAAAAAATATATTTGTAAAATAAATTTAAAAATCTTTTAGAATTAAATCTATCACACAATAATTTAAATAAATTAAAAAATATAAAAAAATTAAATAATCTTTAAAAAATAGATGTATCATATAATAATATTGAAAATATTGATTTTATGAATAATTTATAATTTATTAATAATATGAATTTTGAAAATAATAAAATAAAATATGTAAATTTAAATAAAATTATTAATATAAAAAACATAAATTTAGAATAAAATTAAATTAAATATATAAAAATATCAGAAAATATGACATAATTATAATATCTTTATCTTAAAAATAATAATTTATAAAAAATAAATATCACAAAAAATGCATAATAAAAAATATAATATTTAGATGTCTAAAATAATAAAATAATCAATACAGATTTTTATTAGCAATTTTATAATTTAAAATACCTGAATTTATCATATACTAAAATTAAAAATTTACCTATATTTCAAAAAATAAAATAAATATAAGAATTATATCTAAACGATAATAATATTGAATTTATAGATATATAGCAATTATAAGATTTATAATATTTAAATCTATAAAATAATAATTTAAATTAAATAAAATTATCAATAGTTTATAAAAATTTAGTAGAATTAAATTTATCCAATAATAAATTATAAAAAATAAATATTCCACAAGGAAATAATTCTATTTATAGATTTTCAGGTTATAAAGTAAATATTTCTAATAATAAATTAACATAAGTAACATTTTCTTAAAATTGCTAAAAAATTTATTATTTAAATTTATCAAAAAATTAATTACGTAATTTAAATATTTTTTAAAATATATCATGTGTATATTTATCTCATAATTATCTTACATAAATTTCCTTTTAATTATGTGAAAATATAAAAGAAATCAATTTGTAATATAATTTATTAAGTAAAATATTTTTCTTATAAAAGTTATCCGATATTAAAAAATTAAATATAAATAATAATAGATTATAAAAATTTTTTATTAAAAAAGGTAAAGATGTTTCTAATGTTGAGAATAATATTTTAACCGAAACATATTCATTCTTAGATTTAGATCTGTCACATAATTAATTAAAATAATTTGAAATTCATAATGATATAAACATTAATAATTTAAATTTATAAAACAATTAATTATAATAAGATATTAATAATAATAGAATAAATAATATAAATTTATCATTTAATTAAATAAGAGATATAGCAAAAACATAAAATAAAATATATAAACCTTAAAATATATTATAATAATTTGAATGAAAAAAAAAAATGAAAAAAATTTTACAATATCTATATAATCTTTATATAAAAATGATAAATAGTAAAAAATATAAAATAACATTAAAATAATATTTTAATTAAAATATTATTTCTTCTGCTGTAATAAATGACTTAGATTAATATGAAGAAGATTTTTAATTAGACATATATGAAGATGATTTTAATTTACTGCTTTAAAATAATGAGATTACCAATGAATGTTAATTTAATTTTATTATGTAATATGACATAAAATAATTTTAAACATTAAAATAATTATACGAATTGAAAAATACCCTGAAAAATAATAAATAATTTTAACGTTTAGAATTTTAATTATTAAAAGAATGCAACGAAGTTGATTTAATTAATAAATATTGTAAAGATACAAATTATATTAATAAAGATTACGAAAATACCATTATTTTAAATAAAAATGACGAAAATATACATAAATATAAAAATTTAAAAATATATTCAAATGAAAAACATTATAATGATTTTTAACTATCAGACAATAATATGTTAATTTATTTAAAAATATAATAAAACTATAATAATAAAAGATATAAAAAAAATTATTTAAAACCTAATGCTATTATAAAATTAAATAATTTAAATTTTTTATAGCATTTATTCATACAAGAAGATAATATATAATAAATAAATATTGATGATAATTTATAATAAATATAAAAAATAATAATATAATGTGAATAATTAAAAGAAATTCAAATATCAAAAAAATTACAATAATTAACTTCTTTAACAGTATAATATGGATAATTTAAATATATTGAAATCCCTAAATAACTATAAAAATTATAACATTTAGATATAAGTAATAATGAATCGATAAAAAAATTTTTTATACCAGGATTAAAAAATTTATAAAAATTGGTATTATAAAGTAATAAAGCAAAAGAAATATAATTATCAGAATAATTAATTAATCTTAAAAAAATAAATTTTTAATATTCTAGTTTTGAGAAAGTTGTCATTTCTGAATAATTAATATAATTAAAAAAAATAAATATCAATTATAATAAATTATGGAAATTTGATATTCCTGAAACTTTAAAAAATTTAAAAGAACTACATTTAAATGGTAATAACATGGAAGAGATAAATGGTTTATAATATTGTACAAAATTAGAAAGTTTATCTATAGGAGGCAATTAATTTTCTGAATTTGATATTCCCGATACATTAATAAATTTAGAAGAACTATATTTATAAGAAAATTAAATATCTAGGATAATTATACCATATTAACTAAATAAATTAAAAAGATTAATTTTATCTGAAAATGAAATTGAAGAATTTTAGATACCAGAATCTTTAACATAATTAGAAGAATTATCTGTATCAGAAAATTATCTAACTTAATTAGAAATTCCAGAATAATTAACTTAATTATAAGAAATAGATATAATAAATAATAATATTGGCTATTTGACTATACCAAAATAAATAAAAAAAATACGTAATATTTAAATGCGTGGTAATAGAGATATATAATTATATGTAGAATCATATAATTTAGGTATAGATATCTGAAAATTGAAAAAAAATTTATAATAATTATATAATCTTTATATAAAAATGAATCAAGAAATGAATAAAAAAATTACTTTATAATAATTCTAAGGTCAAAATATTATTTCATCTGATATAATAAATGATCTAGTACATGATGATATAAACTTTGAATTAAATATAAATGAAAATGATTTCAATTAATTACTTAAAGATAATAAAATAATAAATTAAAATTAATTTAATTTTATTATGGAATATGACATAAAATAATATTAAACATTAGAATAATTATACGAAATAAAAAATATCCTAAAAGATAATAAATAATTTTAACGTTTAGAATTTTAATTATTAAAAGAATGTAATGAAGTCGCTATTATATAAAAACATAGTAAAAATACAAAATATATTGATGGAAATTATTTATAAACATTTATTATAAAAAAGTATTGCGGAAATTTAGATTAATATATAAATTTAAAAATATTAAATATTAAAGAATCTAATATAAAAAAAATTACAATACCGTCGTAGTTAAATAATTTATTAGATTTATAATTAATTAAAAATAATCTCAAATAAATTAAAATATCTGAAAAATTAATAAATCTATAAAGTATTGATGTTTCATCTAATTAAATAGAAGGGTTCTATATACCGGAGTAATTAATAAATTTATAAAGTATTGATGTTTCATCTAATTAAATAGAAGAATTTGATATACCAAAAGAATTAATAAATTTATAAAGTATTAATGTTTCATCTAATTAAATAGAAGAATTTGATATACCAAAAGAATTAATAAATTTATAAAGTATTGATGTTTCTTCTAATTATTTAAATGATTTTGTTATATCAGAAAAATTAATAAATTTACAAAACATTGATATATCAAGAAACATGATATAGCATTTTGATATTCCTTAATAATTATAAAATATAAAAACATTAAATGCTGAATGTAATAAATTTTCAGAATTGCCATTTTCAGGATATAATATAAGTTTAGAACATATATATTTATCACAAAATAAATATAATTTTATTGAAATTCCTAAAGAATTGATAAATTTAAAAACATTCGAGGCATCTAATAATACATTATATGATTTAATTATTCCTAAATAATTAATAAATTTAAAAAATATTAATGTATCATATAATGAACTTAATGATTTTTCTCCACCAGAATAATTAATAAATTTATAGGATATTGATATATAAAAAAATTACATAGATTATTTAAAACTTCCAAAGAAAATTACTAATTTAAAAAAATTATAAATAGCGAATAATGATTTACCAACTTTATCTATATTTTAAAATTTAAAAAATTAAGAAATCATAAATCTACAAATTTTAGGATTATCAAATATTAAATTATAAAAAATAAATTTACCAAATAATTTAATTAATTTAAAAGAATTATATTTACATGATAATAATTTATAATATATAGATATAATAGGATAATATGATAATCTAAAAAAAATAAATATCTCTAATAATTAATTAAAAAATATAAATATATAATAAAATATTAGTAAGTTAAAATAAATAATATTATCTAATAATAAACTATAAGAAATATTATTGAGTTAATAATTTATATAATTAGAAAAAATTTAATTAGATCATAATGATATATAAAATTTTTTTGTTCCAAAAAATTTATAAAATATAAAATATCTAGATATATCACATAATAAAATAAAATAAATAAAAATTTAATAATTATAAAAATTAGAATATTTAAATTTATGTAATAATGAAATTAAAAATATAGATTTGGGTGAATAATTAATATTATTATAATATTTAAATTTATCAAAAAATAATATTTAAATCATAAAAATATCATAAAATATGATATAATTAAAATATTTAAATTTATCTAGTAATAACATATCAGATTTAATTAATGAAATATAACATAATTTATAATAATTATTTTAGATAACTGAAGATACATAAATGGAAAAAAATATTTAATATATATAAAAATAATTATAATAAAATGAAAAATATAAATAATATATATTTAAAATACCAGAAAATTTATAAAAATTAGAAAATATAAATCTTTCAAATAATAAACTAAAATAATTTCAAATTAATAATTTTTAAAAATTATAATTTTTAGATTTATAAAATAATAAAATAAATAAAATATTTTTGTCAAAATAAATGTCATCCATATAATATTTGAATTTATCACATAATAAATTATAAGAAATAATAATACCTGAAACATATAAATAATTATCACGTCTGCATTTATAAGGTAATGTATTAAATAATATTAATATACCTAGATAGTTACACATCAATGATATTAAATTAAAATGAATATAAATAATTTTATGATAGTAAAAATTGAAAATATTATATATAGTTATATATTATATATATAAAATGAATAAATACATTACTTTGGGATAATATAAGAAATAATAAATTGTTTCTTCTGAGATAATTGATGATTTAATATAAGATGATGAATAATTTGAACTGATATATCAAAAGAAAATTTTTTTATATCAAGTAATATGATATAAAATTAAAATTTTAAATAATTAAATTAAGAAATATTAAATTTTATAAATAAATATAATATAATTTAGGCTATAAATTATAAATTAGTAGATTATATTTATTATAATAAATTAAAAATAAGAGAAAATTTTATATTTGAATGTTTTTTGTTATCTGATATTAAAGATTCTATGTGTTATGTTATGTGTTATAACGAATATTATAATAATAAATAAGAATTATATAAAAATTTAATTGTGGATGATAAAGAATTAATTAAGGATCTGCGATCCATGATAAATTTAAAATTTATTAAATTTAATATGTAAAATTTATAATTTTTTATAATTCCTAAATATTTATATAAATTATAATATATTAATCTTAATTGTAATCTTTTATAAAATATTATAATTCCTAAAACTTTAATTTAATTAAAATATTTAAGAATACGTATAAATAAAATTTAGAATATTATAATCCCTAAAGAATTACAAAATTTGAAATAATTAGATTTATTTACTAATTATCTATAATAATTAATAATTCCATGTTAATTAAAAAAAATAGAATAAATATTATTGGATAATAATGATTTAAAATAATTTTATATTAAACCAAATCTTTTAAATTTAAAAGAATTAGATTTATCGAAAAATAAAATTTAACATATAAATATTCCTAATACTTTAATAAAATTATAATTTTTAAATTTAAGTGATAATTTGTTATAAAATTTAGATATTCCAGAATAATCAACATAATTATAATAATTAAATTTATCTAATAATAAATTATAAAATTTAAATATTTCTGAAAAATTAACATAATTAATTTATTTAAATATATATAATAATTAATTATAAAATTATTAGATACCATAATAATGTAATAATTTAAATATAAAAAAAAATTGAAATAAAAAATATAATATATCTATATAATCTTTATATAAAAAATGAATAAAAAAATTACTTTATAATAATTCTAAAGTCAAAATATTATTTAATCTGATATAATAGATGATCTGGAATAAGACGATATAAATTTTGAATTAAATATAAATTAAAATGATTTTAATTTATTGCTTAAAGATAATAAAATTACCAATGAAAATTAATTTAATTTTGTTATAGAATATGACATTAAGTGTTTTTAAACTTTAGAATAATTATATGAAATAAGAAATATTTTGAAGGATAATAAATAATTTTAACGATTAGAATTTTAATTATTAAAAGAATGTAATGAAGTGGTTATTATATAAAAATATTGTTAAAATACAAAATTTTAAAATGGAGAATATTTTAATACTTTTATTCTATCCCATGATAGAAAAAATATAGATTAATATCAAAATGTAAAAATAATGAATTTATAACATAATAATATAGATAATATAATTATATCTAAAAAATTAATAAATTTATAATATTTAAACTTATCATATAATAATATAGATAATATTATCATTCCTAAAGAATTGTCAGGATTACAAAATATAGATATAAGTATTAATTATTTAGAATAAATTATATTACCATAGGAATTGTTAAATTTGTAAATTTTAAAATTGAGAGGTAATTATTTAAAATAAGTTGATATACCTGAATAATTAATAAATTTATAATAAATAGATATAACTGATAATAGTTTAGAATAAATTATAATACCTAAAGAATTAGTAAAATTATAATAATTAAAATTGGTTGGAAATTAATTGACTTGGATTACTATTCGCAGTGAATTAATAAATTTATAATATTTGTATTTAGCGGAAAATAATCTTTAATAAATATTTATACCAGAATAATTAATAAATTTATAAATTTTAGATTTAGAATATAATAATTTGACATAAATTAATATACCGGAATAATTAATAAATTTATAAACTTTGGATTTAGGATATAATAATTTAATATAAATTAATATACCCTAATAATTAATAAATATATAACGTTTATGTTTTGATAATAATAAAATATAATAAATAAATATAAATAATTAATAATTATCAGGATTATCAATATGTCATAATAAAATAAAACAAATTGATATTTCTAGATTAATAAACCTATAGAAATTAACTTTAGAACATCTTGGTTTATAATAAATTATTATAAATAAGGAAATGATAAATTTATAAAGAATAAATTTAAGTCATAATAATTTAGAATAAATTATAATACCAGAAGAATTAGTAAATTTATTAAGTATAGATTTATGTATTAATAAATTAAAATAATTCAAAATATCAAATAAATTATTAAATTTAAATTATTTAAATCTTGGAGGGAATTAATTAAGTGAATTATTTGTTCCTAAAGAATTAATAAATTTATAACATTTATATGTATAAGATAATAATATAACACATATAAATCTACCTAAAGAATTAATAAAATTATAAAATTTAATTATATGGAACAATAAAATAAAATAATTTAATATATAAAAAGAATTATAAAATCTATAAATGATAGATATTTCTGGAAATAAATTAAATAAAATTATAATACCCAGAGAGATGGCAAAATTAAAATATATAAAATTATATAATAATATTCTACTATATGATATTTGTATATTTTAAGATTAAATATGCATAAGTGAATAAAATTCTATTCCAAATGAAAATGTAAAAAAAATTCATATATGGGATCATCATAAAACAAATAATAACCGTATTCTTGAATCTAATTTGAAAATATTATTCAGTGTAGATATAGAAGAAGAAGATTGAAAAAAAATTATTAATATATTTATATAGTTTCTATATATAATAAAATAAGTAAAATAAATGGATTAAAAAATTACATTAAAAACATTTTAGAATTAAAATATTATTTAGTCTGATATAATAGATGATCTATTATAAGATGATATTAATTTTGAATTAAATATAAATGAAGATGATTTTAATTAATTACTTAAAGATGATAGAATAACAAATTAAAATTAATTTAATTTTATTATGGAATATGATATAAAATAATATTAAATATTAGAATAATTATATGAAATAAAAGATATTCTAGAAGATAATAAATAATTCCATGAGTTAGAAATTTAATTACTAAAAGAGTGTGACAGAGTCGATATTGTATAAAAATATTGTTAATTTACAAAATATTCTGTAGGATATATTCCCAATATTACTTTTATGTTAGATAAAAAAAAATATAATTTAAAATAATATTAAAATTTAAAAATTTTATATTTGGATAATGCAGGATTAGAATAAATAGAATTATATGGTTTAATAAATTTATTAAAATTAGATTTGGATAGAAATGAATTTTAATAAATTATTATACCAAAAGAATTAATAAAATTATAATATTTAAGTTTATATGATAATTAATTAATATAGATAAATCTACCAGAAGAATTAATTAATTTATAAGATTTATATCTTAATTACAATAAGCTGGAACAAATTATTATATCAAAAAAATTAATAAATTTATAATATATAGATTTAGCTAATAATAAATTAAAAAAAATTCATATAGAAGAATAATTAATTAATTTATAAGAATTATATTTATGTAGTAATTATTTAAAATAAATTATTATACCTAACACATTAATGAATTTATAAAATTTAAATTGTAGTTAAAATTGTCTGTAATAAATTATTATACCTGAATAATTAATAAATTTATAAATTTTAGATTTAAGCAGCAATTAAATAAAAAAATTTGATGTACCTAAAAAATTAATTAATCTGAAAGAATTATGTTTGGGTAATAATAATTTAAAATAAATTATTATACCTAACACATTAAAAAATTTATAAAATTTAAATTGTAGTTAAAATTGTCTGTAATAAATTATTATACCTGAATAATTAATAAATTTATAAATTTTAGATTTAAGCAGCAATTAAATAAAAAAATTTGATGTACCTAAAAAATTAATTAATCTGAAAGAATTATGTTTGGGTAATAATAATTTAAAATAAATTATTATACCTAACACATTAAAAAATTTATAAAAATTAGATTGTAATACAAATTTTTTGAAATAAATTATTATACCTAAGAAATTAATAAATTTATAAATTTTAGTTATGGAATATAATAAAATAGAATAAATAAAAATACCAAAAGAATTAATAAATTTATAGAAAATATTTTTAAATAATAATAATTTAGTACAAATAAAAATACTAAAATAATTAATAAATTTATAGGAAATATATTTAAATAATAATAAATTAATATAATTAGAACTACCAAAATAATTAATAAATTTATAACTTTTAAAATTATATAATAATTGTCTGGAACAAATTAATATACCAAAGGAATTAATCAATTTGTAATATTTATATTTAGGCTCTAATAATTTAAAAAAATTTTCACTAAAACCTTAATTGGTAAATTTGTAAAATATTTATTTAGGAGATAATAATTTGAGTTATTTTATTATTCCTAAATAATTGATAAATATAAAATCTGTGAATTTATGTGGTAATAAAATAAAAAAAATTATAATTCATAATAAATAATAAAAATCTTGGAAAATAAATTTAAGTTGTAATTATTTAAATGATATTATTTTGCGTTAAGATTCAATATATATATGTAAAAAAGATTTAATAAAATACAATAATGATTAAAAAATTGATTTAATATGGCACAACGGTGGCGAATATATTTCAAATTTTAATTTATAATTATCATTTTCATACAGTAATGAAAATTAAAAGTGATATAAATATGTTTCAAATAAATAGTCTTTGTATAAAATGTATAAAATAAATCAAAAATTTAAAAATAATAATGAAATTGATTTTTTTGAATTATTAGATAAATAAGAATCAATTTAAGATAATTTAAAAATAGAAAATTAAGAATAATTATAATAATTTGCTCAAGACGTATAAAAATATATTCATAAAAATTCATATAATTAATCTTATGAAAATTTATTTTTTTATTCAAAGAAATTTTTATCATTTTGTTATTTTTATTATCATGTAATAAATGATACATAAGAATAATTTGAAATATAAAATGTCCTAAATACTTTAAAGATAGATAAAATAATATTTATTCAACCAAAAGATCTCTAAAAGCCATAATATGATATAGGAATAATTTATGATATTCTAAATTAAAATTTTAATTTATTCAATTATGATGGATTTTTTAAATCTATAGTAGATAATTTTATTATCAAGGTAAAATTATATTTTAATGTAAATACAAAAATATAAAAAAATATAAGAAAATATCTTAATGATATAATATAATATCTAAGATAAAAAGGACAGTATGAATATGATTATGCTAGAATATTACATTTAATAATTTTTTTTAATGAACAATAATTATTAAAAAATGAAGACGTGAAGCGATTTATATTATAAATAAAAAATGAAATTTGGGGTTGTGGATATTATAATATAAATAGAAAAATATTTATACCATTTTTATGGATAATGATAAATATTATATTATAAAAATAGGCATAATTATATGCTATATAAATAATAAATAAAATAAATAGAAAAAATAAATTTTAATATAAAATTTAATTAAAAAAATAATAAATAATGTTTAGAAATCCAATAATTAAGGCTATATTACCAAAATAATTATATTCATTTTCAATACCAATTATAAATAAAATAGATAAATCTATTAAATTTCGTTATGAAATCATATTAGAAATATTAGAATTTCTTTAATTAAAAAATTATGACGAAGATAATATAGGTGATTTTTATGACATTAGATATAGATAAAAATGAAATAAAACATTATTTACGTAATATCTAATATATAATATGGATAGTAAAATTACATTAAAATAATATTAAAATTAAAATATTATTAAATCCGATATAATAGACGATTTTATATAAGATGATACAAATTTTGAATTAAATATAAATGAAAAAGATTTTTAATTATTGCAAAATGATGAATTTATCAACGAAAACTAATTTAATTTTATAATGGAATATGACGTGAAACATTTTTAAACATTAAATTAATTATGTAAAATTAAAAATATTCTAATGGATAATAAATAATTTTAAAGATTAGAAAAATAATTGCTAAAAGAATGTGATGATATTATTTTGATTGAATCTTATTACAAGAATGTAAAATATATTGATGAAAGTTATGAAAATACTATAATATTAAATTAATATAAATATAGTTTTCATAAATACTTAAATTTACAAATACTAAATTTATCTAGTATGAAAAAAATTTTATATAATAATTATTAAACAGAATTAATAGTACCAGATGGATTGATAAATTTATAATATTTGAATTTAAATAATAATTCCTTATAGTAATAAATTATTATACCTGAATAATTAGTAAATTTATATTTTTTAGACATAAGTTATAATTAATAAGATGAAACATATATTCCTGAAGAATTAATAAATTTACGAATAATATATGCTAATAATAATAGATTTGATAATTTTAAAAGTTTTGAAAATTTACCAGGTTTATAATTTTTAAATCTGGCTAGGAACAGTATTAAACACGCGTATATGCCTGAAAGTTTTGTAAATTTATTATTTTTGAATATTGCATGTAATTATTGTGAAGAGATTGCTGATTTAGTAAATTTAAAAAATATATAAGATTTGGATTTGAGTGGTAATGATGTTTATAGTATATATATACCAGAAAATTTAATGTATTTGAAAACTTTAGATTTGTCTGATTCTTTTAATTTAGATAAAATTACTATACCTGATGAATTAAAAAATTTATAATAATTAGAATTATATGCTAGTGATGATTTAAAATAAGTTAATATATCTAAAAAAATTTTAGATTAAACAAAATTTGATATGAATAAAATGATGACTGTTTAATAAAAATGAAAAAAACATATCAATATCCATACAATCTTTATATAAACATAAACATAAATTATTATATAAAATATAATAAAATGTACAAAGTAAATTAAAAATTCAAAGACAATAATAAAATTTTATTTCGTGAATTATTATATTAAGATTATGATGAATAAAATTAATTTGAAGATAATATAACAATAGAAAATTAAGAATAATTATAATAATTTGTAAAAGATGGTCTTTAATATATTTATAAAGAAGCTTGGGAATATCGTACGGATGATTTATATCTTAATCATATATAAAAATTTTTATCAATTTGTTATATTTATTATCACGTTGTAAACGATACATAAAAATAATTTGAAATATAGCACGTAGTGAATACTTTGGAACTATAGAAAATACCATATATACATATAAAATATGAATAACGATTATGGCACGATTAGTCGATAATATAAGATATATTAGATAAAAATTCCAAATTATTTGATTGTGATAAATATTTTAAATCTATCATAGATAATTTTATGATAAAAATAAATTTATATTTCAATATAAATAAAAAAATATAAATATGTATAAAAAACTATTTTATTGAAATAATATCATATTTAAGACAGGAATAACGCTATAGTAGAAATAGTAAAATATTACATTTAATAATTTTTTTTAATGAACAGTCATTATTAAAGAATAAAAATATAAAATAGTTTGTGTCATAATTAAAAAGATATATAAATAATTATAAAAATTATATTGACGTATAATTATTTATGCCATTTATAGATACGATGATGAAAATTATATTATAAAGACAATTTTATTTACACTCCGTGTCAATAATAAATAAAATAAATAAAAATAATAAATTTCGTTATGATATTGTATTTGAATCATTAGAATTTCTTTAATTGAAAAATTAGTATAACAAAGATGGGGAAGATTTTTATGATGTTAGATTTTAATGATTTATTATTCTTTATGAAAAATTGAAATAAAATTTTTAATACTTATATAGTTTCTATATAAAAAATGGAGTAATTTATAAATTTATATTGTTATGATACTAAACAATTTTATAATTTCAGTGAATTTATAAAATTATAATAATAAAATAATACATTAGAATTTATAACTATGGAAGATTTTTGCAAAAAATACGAAGCCATAAACATGTACCCAGAATATAATATATTGTATTAAAAATTAAAAAATATTCAAAATAATATCAACTAATTAACATAATAGCATATAGATGTAGATTTGATTAATTAATTTTTAAAAATAAATATTAATCCTATTTAACAATAATGTTAATGTTAATGTCAATAGAAATATAAATTATATTAAAATAAATCTTATGTTTTATAATTGATAAAAGATAGTAGATTAACAGGATAAGATTTTGATATGTTTCATAATTAATACTATGTAAATAGAAATATAGAATATTTTTTTAAAGATGAAATAAATAAAATTAAAAAAAATATTTCAATATAAAATTTAAAATTATTGATACATATATACAAAGAATATTTAAGTAAAGATAAAGTATTTATTTCAATGAATAGTGACAATAAATATTTTTATCATTATTATAAATATATGCCCAAACATAGCTTTGAAGGTAAAACAAATCTTTTAAATTATCAGTATAATATTTTTTAATTTTTTGCAATATATCTATCTTTCAATATAAATTAAAGATTTAATATAAAAACAATACAAGTAAATAAATAAAAATTTTTTGTCTCTTATCAAAAAACTTATGATATTGATATATTATTAAAAAAGTTTTTTGAATTATAGACAAATAATTTTAAAAATATTTTACGCAATGACGTTAATAAATATACTAATTTAGATTTATATATATATTCTTTGAAAAATAAAATTATAAATGAATTCTATTATTCTAATGTTTACATTACTGATGAATTATAAAAACATGGTTTATAATATGATACATGTGAAAAAAATGATAATGAATATTTATTGGTAAAAAATATATAATGAATAAATTGAAATAAAATTTTTAATACTTATATAGTTTCTATATAAAAAATGGAGTAATTTATAAATTTATATTGTTATGATACTAAACAATTTTATAATTTCAGTGAATTTATAAAATTATAATAATAAAATAATACATTAGAATTTATAACTATGGAAGACTTTTGTAAAAAATATGATTTAATAAAATTTTAGTAAAAATATAATATATTATATTAAAAATTAAAAAATATTCAAAATAATATCAACCAGTTGACATAATAGCATATAGATGTAGATTTGATTAATCAATTTTTTAAAATAAATATAGATGAAATATAATAATAAAAATAATATTAATAAGAAATATAGTAATTAATATAATAAGAAATGTAATAAGAAATATAATAATATTAATAAGAAATATAATAATAAAAATAATAAATACAGTAAATATAACAATAATAAAAATAGTATTAATAAGAAATATAATAATAAAAATAATAAATACAGTAAATATAACAATAATAAAAATAGTATTAATAAAAAATATAATAAATGTAGTAATAATAAAAATAATAAATACAGTAAATATAATAATAAATGTAGTAATAATAAAAATAATATTAATAAGAAATATAATGCAAAAATAAATCCTATATTTTATAATTAATAAAAGATAGTAAAATATCAGAATAAGATTTTGATATATTTCATGATTTATATTATATAAATAAAGATATCTAATATTTTTATGAAGATGAAATAAAAAAAATATAAAAAAATTTAACTATATAAAATATAAAATTAATGATTCATATATTTGAAAAATATTTAAGTAAAGATGAAATATTTATAGAAATGAATAATAATGATAAATATCTTGATCATTGTTAATAATATTATTTTAGTGATTAATAAAAATAATCTGTATTTTTATCGAGTTATGATATTTTCTTATTTTTTAAAAAATATTTATGCCTGAATATAATTCAAAAATATAATATAAAAAAAATACAATTTTAGACAGAAGAATAAGGTGTTCCTTTTGAGAAAACTTATAATATTAACATAATATTAAAAAAATTTTTTTATTTATCAACGATCCGGAAAAATTAAACAAATAATATTTATTATAATTCTTATAATAATAAATATAGTAATTAGGGTAAACTTTTTGCGAATATAGATATATTTTTATATTCATTAAATAATAAAATTATAGATGAATTTTACCACGGAAATACTTACCTATAAAAATTTTTAAAATAATAAGGATATGATGTATATTTAGTATAAAATAATACAAATTTAATGATAAAAAATACATAATGAAACATAATTTATCTTAAAAAATTGAAAAAAAATTTTTAATACTTATATAATTTCTATATAAAAATGGAGTAATTTATAGATTTATATTGTTATGACACTAAATAATTTTACAGTTTTGATAAGTTTATAGGATTATAATAATAAAATAAATAGTTAGAATTTATAACTATGAAAAATTTTTGTAAAAAATATGAATTAATAAATACATTATAAAAATATGATATATTATATTAAAAATTAAAAAATATAAAAAGAAATATTAATTAATTGACATAATAACATATAGATACAAATTTGATTAATTAATTTTTTGAAATTAATATAGATATCGTTTAGCGAATATAATCTAATAATTAAATATTATTTTAAAATAAATCTTATGTTTTATAATTAATAAAAGATGATAAATTATCAGAATAAGATTTTGATACATTTCATGATTTATATTATATAGATAAAGATATATAATATTTTTATGAAGATGAGATTAAAAAAATAAAAAAAAATATATCAGTGTAAAATTTAAAATTATTAATTCATATATATGAAAAATATTTAAGTAAAAATTTATTATTCATGGAAATGAATTATGGTAATGAATATAAACTTGAAGATATTCATAATAAAAAAGAATATATTGATACATGCTATAGCAATATTTTTTATTTTTTTATATTATATTTGCATTATAATATTGGCAGAAAAGGTCATAATGTAAAAACGTTATATATAAGTAAATATGGACTTAAAATTGATTATTAAAAATCTTATAACATTGATATAATATTAAAAAAATTTTTTTAAATATACACAAATAATTTTAAAAATATACCAAATAACAATGATAATAAATATATTAAATTAGATTTATTTATATATTCTTTAAAAAATAAAATTATAGATGAATTCTATTATTCTAATATTTATTTGATTGATAAGTTATAAAATTATAATTTGAATTGTGATATATATTAAGAAGAAAATAATGAATATTTGTTGATAGAAAATAAAAATGAATGAAAAATATTATACATGTATTTTATTATTATGATATATTTTATATATCAAGGAATTGTTAGTTTACTTGCAGAGAATACATCTTATGTTTATACAGTTTCTGTCTAATAGTGAATTTAAAATAATAATTATTCATAATCTAAATATGATTTAGTTACATTAGAAACAAATATATAATCTGTAATTGTTGATTCTGTAGTAACTCCTGTATTATCTTTTTTAAGATATACTGTAATACTTCCATCTAGATTAAAATCTATCACATAATAAAATTATTTAGTTTATGTACTTATTTATTTTGGTTAATTAGTAAAACCATGCCATCTTGCATAATTTCCTCCTGTTATTCTTTCAGTTCCTAATTATTTATTACGTACAACAAATTCCCAATCAAAATCTGTAAGAAGTGAACTATCGGAATAATCTGAATCTTAAGCAAGTATTCCAAATGAAATATAATTAAATGTAGTAGTAGTTAATGCAAAATGCATACGTTATCCTTTTTGTAATTCGTTTCTATATGTTGTTAAAGAATTTTCATTAACAGCTGTTGTACTATTAAATACTCCTGCTAATCTGGTGTTTAATGCTATATTAGATCCTGAAATTTCTGGAAATTAAAGTTAATAGTATTTTATAGTTGGTAAATCTTATGTACTTCCTTTAGTTTAACTTGTATAAAATATAGCTAAATTAAATTCATCTAGATCAGAATAATATCTGGAAGTAGTCAAAACTCCCAATTCATTATTACCTATAGCTCTATAATAATTACCTGTTTATGCTGTCTCTGATAGATGTATAGTAATTAAATTATTTTCATCATAATCCAATGTTACATACCATATTTCATTACCGACGGTCGTAGTTTGAGTAGTAAATGAATTCATTCCTATCGAATTAACATAATTTATCTATCTTTATACTGTAGGTACTTCCGCAATATCTAATTTCCAATCCCATTAATTACTTGCATTATTAAATGAATTATAATTTAAACCATCTACTAATTTACCAATTTATATGAAAGAACATTTGGCAAATTCTAATGTAAATGTTATTCTTGTACCTGGTTTTAATTTTTTATTATAATGTACTAAAGCTCCAGATGGTACATTCAACGGATCAGTAATTTCAATAGCATTACTTTTTAAATTTTAGAAATCTTATATTAAATTATCATTTATGGGAATATCGACGATTGTTATTGCAGGACTGAATTATTAAACTGTTCCAGCAAAATCTTTAAAGAAAAATGATAATTATATTTCTGTAGTAGCTGCGTAATTAGCTAAAGTATTATTTGTTCCTCCATAATTAAATGTAGGTTCTAATACTGTTAAATCATTAGCATTTGGAGTAAGGTATACAGTAAATTTATCTTCATTAAAATCTATTATATAATACCATACTTCACTTGTAGTAGTCTATGATAATGCTGGTGGAGAATTAAATCCAACCCAGGTAGAACTATCTGTTGTCCTTTCATTACTAGCTGTTTCTGTATTTTTAACAGCAAAATCCCAATCTGTATCAATAGGATCAGCTGCACCTGTATAACTTCCTTTTAATTTACCAAAAGTAACAAAATTACATTAAGAAAATTATAATGCAAAATAAGCTCTTTTATATTTTTTAAATTTAATTTTATGAGTAAGAACAGTAGTATCTGTTACTTAATTATCATTAATTATTCCTTCTACAAGAGAGAAATCATTTATTTAACTTGTTGGCTTATCTATTAAATATATTGTAGGATTTACGAAATCATCCAATCCTGATTTAAATGAAATTTATAAATATTCTTAATTAATTGCATTAGTTGCTTTAAATATACCATACACAGAAGAAGGAATTTAATCAGAAGCAACATTAGTATGATTATCTCCAATATATATGTTCATTGTTAAATCTGCGTTCCAATCAATAGTAATATAATAAAGAACATCTTATTCCAATGTAATACTTTTATCTATATTAAGATTACCATTCATTCTCCAAAGCCAATTACTATCTTATAATGCATTTAATGGATAAAATATAGATTCTATAACACCAAATTAAGTGCTATTTAATTTAGCTGAAAAATATAATCTTTTTCCTGGAATCATAACTAAATCAGAAGAAAATAATGCGTTATTACTTATCAAATCAGGAGATGTAAAAGTTCCTTTTAATTATACTATATTACTTAATTAATCACCAGTGACTTGACTTGATATATCAGAAAGTCCATGAATATAAGCATCAGCTGTTGCAGCAACTAATGTAGCGTTTAATTAAGGTGAAGCTGTTCCATTTTAATTTTTAACGACAGTTGTTCCTGATTCTCCTACTCCATCTCCAAATGCATAAATATATGCTCTATTAGTGAAAGGATAATTTTTTCTATTTAAAAATGGTCTAATGGCTAAATTTATAAGATCATAATTAAATAATTAAATATCCACAGCATTTAACATAGTCATATCCATATCAGCAAATTCTGTTGAACCATTTGTCGATCCTACGTAAAAATCAGAAGCAAGCATATCACCAGTAGAACTTGTACCATTAATTACCCAAACAGGATTTAATTTTGTTAATTTTTATGTAGATAAATTTAAGAAATTTACCTCAAAATCACTTTCTACTGCAGCCACTTAGGAACCAGTATATGATACAGTAATACAATAATATATATCTGTTTATAACTTGAAATTTTTAACTCTATCAAATTTAATATTATTTGTACTATAACCTCCATGTAAAAATTTTAATTCTCCTTACGCATCAGACCATAATTATATTATATGAGATCCATGATGCTGGGCCCATATCGTTTATTACTTTTTAGCATAAAGTTTAAATGTTGCAGCAATAGACCAAGGAGAAGATTATGCTGTATCTCTTTATAATACGTTTGATGCAAATGTATTATCAGCTATTTTTGCATATCCAGAACTTCCATTAAACACAAAAGCTTTTGACACATTTTATTCAGTTTCTGTTATTATTGATTTATCGGAATAAACAAAATCAGGAATTTCAACGTCGTTAACAGAGGTAGGAGCTGTAGCCATGTATAAATCTATTCCTGTAGCATAAGTAGCTGATGTTTAACATATTTTTACTTTACCTATATATACTTCTACAAAATTAAAACTATTTATTTATATGTTTATGTCATCATCTAATGTATAAGTATTTAAAGCTGAAAGAACAGTATTATTTTCTTGTACAATAGTGAGATCATTTTTAAAATATATCATAAATTCCCAAGAAGATGTATTTGTTAGATTATTTGTTATATTTGGGAATAAAGCTATTTATGCGGCTTTAAGTAATCCTATCATCATTTCTTTTTCTGGTCTAAATGAAAATTATTTATTTAATTCTAGTTTTTAGTTTAATTAAGCTACGTTAGTTTTAGTTTTATCTAATTTTTATCCTTTATATGTTCCTTATTATAATGTTAATTATGCATTTGTTGTTCCTGACTATAAAGCAGAAATATCATTTTATATGTTAGTTATATCTGTGGTATGGGTTCCTATAGTAGTAGTATTTGTAGCTATATTATTTGTATTAGTAGTAATTTAATTAACATTGCCTAATATATCTACATCATTGGATGTTATTGCTGATAAATTACTAGCTATATCTACTATATTAGTTTATACTGAATTATTTAACGCTATTAAATTAATACTATTAGTAAATAAATTATTTAAATCTGTTGCTGCTGTAGCTACATTCGCATTAGCTAATACTGTATTTAAATATATTTTAGTAACATCTAAAGCATCATAGAATATTTTTTTAGAATTTTTTTATTATATTGTAATTTTACTATTGACTACTACTGCTTATATTGTATTTATTGAAAAATTATCTATTACGTTAGCTCCTTCTTTTACTATAATAAAACATCCTGTCGCGTCTAATGAAAAATCAATATTTTATTTCACTTCTAATTAGTTAGAGAATGGTTTTTAAAAATAATTTCCTGGACCAGTAAAATCTATATCTTATACAGCTGTCTACTTGATAAGTAGATCATTAATGAATAATTATATTTTATCTAAATTCATACCTGATTTAATAGCATTATCTTACTACGTAAATATAGATTACGATATAGTTATTATAGATTTTGTTCTATCCGTTAAACTATCTAATGTTGTATCTAAATGAATTCCTGTTGAATAAGCTAATGCTCCATTATTACTCCTTAAAATATTATTATTTTAGAAATATAATATAAATAATGCGTTTGCATGTAATGTACTTCCATTAACAAACACTTATCCTTTACTATTTCCTGATTAATTATGACTATTTTTGGAATATATATTATTGTTATTGAATTAATTAGAAGTTACTTTTAAATTAGAAACCGAATCCAAAAATAATGCAGAATTCCAATTATCATTAAATTAATTATTGGTAATTTAATTATCTACTCCTAATGACACATTTATTGCATTATTTCCATTAAAATTAAAATTGTTATTATCAACTAGAATATTTTAACATGAACTGAGTAAAAGTCCTTTTCCTGCGTTATAAAGTATTCTGCAACCTGATAATACAGAAGTCTCTTTTGAATTACCACATGATACTAAATTAATAGCTCCTTAATTATTATTTTCTAAAATATTATCTTTTAGACTTAATTTTGCAACATTGCTTATATTTAATACATATTTATTAAGTGCTGGAGAAAGATTATTAGTATATAGATCAATTATGTTCTGGTCAGTATAATCTTATTTAGATAAATCAATTTATTATATTTAATGAACATTATTTCTAAATTCACATCCCGAAAATTTAACATATGATGCTGAGGTAATTTTTATGGTATCATTACCAGAATATTAAAATATTAAATTTTTAAAAACATATTATCCGGTATTAAATAATGTCGACTGCTATAGTATAGTTCCATTCAATAAATCAGAAGCATTATATTTTAATGTGATTTTATTATTGAATGATTATAGTGATAAATTTTTATTATTAGGAAGTGTTATCGCTTATTTCACAACATAATCTCTTTTTATTATAATTTTTTAATTAGTTTTGGCATTATTAAAAGCTTATTATAAATCAGTAAAAGGAGTTAATAATGCACCATTTTGTTATTATAGAGTAGAACTCTGATCTACATATACATTCTATAGATCATCTATACTAGATTCTATAACATTTACTTTTGTACTCTAATCTTTTACCACAGCATTCAAATCATATATAATTGGATTCATATATATAAAGAAATAAAAATAAATAATATAATTGTATAATAAAAATTAAACAGATAATAAAATATAATTAATACAAATTATGAAAAATAATTATTGTAATTATTATATTTATATATGAAATTATAATAATTAATATCATTGGTTATTTTTATAGGTATTTCATTTGGAATATTTGGTTATTTTATATATTTTATATGGTTAGCTGTAAAATATTTTCGTCCTTAACCTACATTTACCTATAAAATACCAGTATAATAAAATTTAGGGGGAATAAATCCTCCTGGATGGAATCCCTTATAAATATAAAACTATAGCATGGATCCTTAATAACGTGAAAAAATATTTAGAAAAGAAAATAAAAAAGGATAAGTAGGATAATACACACCCATACCACCAAAAATAATTATTAATGATAAAATTGTTACAGTGAAATATTATAAAGAAAAATTTTATAATTTAAAATATTAATTTCTTAATACTCAGATGGAACAGAAGTAAAACGATGATAATCTTATTCCCGAAGAAAATACATAGATCTCTAAAGAAGAATTTAATGAAATAATGCAAGGCAACATAAACGATATAAATATATATTAATTTAATTTTATATTTGAATTTGATATCATACCCCATAGCACTTCAGAAGATCTTATTTATAAAAATTATGACAAATTTAATCAATATCAAACATATATATTGAGATATTTTAAATTATTAAATAATATATAAGATGAATTTTAATATTTAAAGAAAATAGAAAAAACAAAATTTTATAATAATATGGACATATAATTAAATCATGCATTAAATTTACCATTTTATGATTATAAATTTATATCCGACAATAATATCTTGAGATTATTATATATAGATGTTTCAAACAATATAATAGAAGAGATAAAAATACCAGATCTAAGTTTTTTAAAATTTCTTATGATAATAACTAGTCCTAATTAATAAAGCACAAATCATACAAAATTATAAATATCAAAAGATCTTTCAGAGATATAAAACATAAGAATACATAATAATTATCTAATTTCATAAAATTATAAATTTGAATTACATGATTATCCAAAATTAAAATATGTATAATTACATAATGTAGTTACAAATTATTATGATGATAATATCGATTTAACAAATATGAATAAAAATATAAAATTAGATATTACGGGATATGGGAAATATATGCATGAATATTTAGATAATGACACTAATTTATTATAAAAAATAGAAAAAATAGAAAATTTATCGATATATGATACCCGTATTAGATAATCTATATTTCTGAATAATATGTAAAATTTATAAGAATTAAATTTTAATAAAATTTCTTTTATATCATTATAAATACCATAAAATTTAATAAATATTAAAATATTAAAAATTTAGAAATGTGATTTTTCAACAGAAACTGATATAGTAATACCTGACAGTTTATAGTTATTATAATATCTTAAAATTAAATATAATAAAAAAATATAATAAATAAAATTAGGTTATTACCCATAATTAGTATAAATATTTATTATGAACAATTCTAATGACAATTAGGTTCCAGAATTTGATAGTGATATTACAAAAGGAAAATTATATCCAGAATTGAAAGAAATATTTTTGGATAATATTGTATTAAAAGAATATGATGTTTCTCTTTCCCATAATTTAAATATATTAAATCTAGATAATATATATTTTAATAAAATAAAAAAAGATTATGATAATAATAATGTATTATATGAGCCTAAAATTTCATTACATGAAAATCTTTCAAATATATAATAAATAATATTACATAATTACTTTATATAAAATATATAATTATATGAAACGTATACAAATCTTTAAAATCTTACTATATAATATTCCAAAATAAAAAAAATTAAATTATTTAAAGAAATGACGAATTTAAAAAATTTAGATTTATCTAATAACGAATTAGAAAGTATTACTTTATCTAAAGAAATGATAAATTTGGAAAATTTAGATTTATCTGGCAATAATTTAGAAAGTATTACTTTATTTAAAGAAATGACAAATTTAAAAAATTTAGATTTATATGGTAATGAATTAGAAAATATTACTTTATTTAAAGAAATGATAAATTTGAAGGATTTAGATTTATATAATAATAATTTAAAAAGTATTACTTTATTTAAAGAAATGATAAGTTTGGAGAATTTAGTTTTATCTGGTAATAATTTAGAAAGTATTATCATAATAGGATATGAAAATGATTAATCTATTCTATAAAAATAAAATGATATAATATCTATAACCTAATAGAAAAATTTTTTTAATTAAAATTTACCAAATATAAAACAATTAAAATTAAGCGCCATGAGCTGAAAAAATTGAAAAAATATAAAATTATATAATTAATAAAATATAAATATGAATATTTTAACACTATAATAATATAATAATTAAAATATTATATAATCAGATATAATAGATGACTTAGAATAAGATGATGCTGATTTTGAATTAGATATATATGTATATGATTTTAATACATTAATTAATATGATATAATAAAATAATTATGATTAAATTAATCAAAATATTTTAAATTTTATAATATAATACGACATTAAATAATTATAAAATTTTTAAATATTATAATATTCAGAATAAAATAATTTATAATTTAGGTAAGAATTTAAATTCTAATGTTTATTATCTTCTCTTATAAAAGATACATTAAAATATATAGAAAAAGATAAAAATTACTATAATTATAATGAAAAAACAACAAATATACTTGTTATAGATGATATTTAGTATATATAAAAAATGATGATATAAAATAATATTGTTCCATAAAATATATGTTAATAAAAATAATAATTATTAATATAAAATATTATTGAACAATAAAAATTAAATTTATCTTTTAACGATTTAGAAGATATAATTATAACAAAATAAACATTATAAAAAATATTTTGGAAAGAATTTCATAATACAATAAATCAATTAATAATTCCAGATTATTTAAATTCTTTATAATATTTAAATTTGTAAATGAATAAAATAGAAAAGATATCAATATCTGAAGATTTATAATAATTATAATATTTAAATTTGTCTTATAATAAATTAATAAATTTAAATATTCCATAACTATAATAATTAAAATATATAGATGTTCATTATAATGATTTAGAAAATATTAATATAAATGGAAATTTAATATCTTTAAAATATTTAAATATATCTAAAAATAATATAACAAATATATAATTAGAAAAATTTCCTCTTTTGGAAATTGTCGAAGGCCATGATAATATGATAGAATAATTGTATATAGGAGATATGATGCAATAATTATAACGTATAAATTTTTCTGATAATAATATAAAAAATATATTTATATCTGAAAAAATAAATAAAATTGAACATTTATATATTAGTCACAATAATATAAAAGATATCATAATACCAAAAAATTTATAATATTTAAAAATTTTATATTTAAGTTACAACTGTATAGAAAATTTAGATATATAAAATAACTTGGTTAATCTTGAAGAAATATATCTAGATAATAATAAATTACAATTTTTATCAATTCCTGATTAATTATAAAATTTAAAATAATTAATATTAAATAATAATTAAATACAAGATATAAATATTTCAAAAAAAATTACAAAAATTTCATATCTAGATTTGAGAAATAATAAATTAAAAAAATTAATTTTGCCTAATCTGTAACATATAAATTACATTAATATAAAAAATAATGATATTTAGGAAATAAAAGCTAACTCTATTATATTTAATTTAATTATATGATTTTTATATGATTTTTTTATTATTTTTTAAATAATATATATATGATATTTTATTTATTATCTATTTTTTTATTTTTAGGATTTTTATTTCTCTAATATATGAATAATAAAGAATAAAAAAAAGAAAGTTAATAAGAAGAAGAAAATGAATAAAATCTAGATTAAAAATCTATAATTAGAAAAATATTATAAGAAGATTATAAAATTTAAGAAAATAATTTACAAGACGTGATATTGAAAATTTCATCTATTTAAATACTAATGGATGATATAGAATAATTTAAAATAAATCTATAAAATAATTTAATGCCAAACTTTATGAAAAAAAGATTTTTTGAAAATAAAATATAACTATTAATATCCTAAAATCCTAAAGCATAATAAATAATATAATAATATTGAATTAAAATATCATAAATATTTTTATTTTAATATTATATAATTTTTTATATAATGAATTAAGAAATATTAATATCCCAAGGTCAGGAATATAAAAAAATTTATTATCTAAATAAATGTATAATAATGCAACATAAAAATAATGAATATTTTGTTAGATTAATCGATTTATAAAAAATAGAGAGATAAATACAATAGGAATTATTAATTAAAAAAAATAATTAAAAATTTGATAATATGATAGACAAAGAAAAATATATAGAAGAATAAATAAGAAAATAATCAAGTCATATTGAAAGATATGTTAGAAAAGATATTATCAAAAAATAAATAAACGAATTAATGAATGAAAATAACATATAAAATGATTAGGATGCCTTATATAGCACAGGATCTTAATGTAATGTTTAAATAAGGGGAATATATATGAATTTAAAAATTTTACCAGTTATGTTTAGTTAATATTAAGTTTCTTTAAATTTTGTAAAACATTTTATAAATATTTATTCTTCTGTAGTATAAAGGAAAGAAAATATATAATACTATAATACTATTGAAGAATGCCTAAAAGATACAAATGAAATCACATTAAAATAAAATTAAGAAATATAATTGAAAAATTAATAAATATTAGAAATGTAAAATGATACAATAAAAAATTAATAAAATATTTTATAATAAGAAATTAAAATAATAAATAAAGATGAATATTTTGATTATTTAATACTCATAAAAGAAAATAATTAATACAATATAAAAAATATTAAAATAAAAAAAATAAATTAAAATATCGTGTAACAATTAAATGATGCAAACGCGGATATACTTTAATATTTTAATATTTAACATTAAATTAAAGATTTAGACACATATATAGATGTAGAAATTTCTTTATAAATGTTAAATGTAAACATTAAAAACAAAAGAAGGGATTATAAAAACAAAATCATTGAAATTAGTAAAGATTAATACATAAATTTAATACAACAAAGTAATTAATTTATAGGATAAAAATTAATTAAACAATGGCCAGAAAATTTAGATTAAAGATCTGGACTTAATAATAATATGTATAATCCTTAATTAATATCTGTATAATAACATAATTAAATGTTTATGACAAAAAATGTTTAATATAAAAATTAAAAAAACATATTTGATTAATATTTAATATTGGAAAAAAAGTATGAAAATTAAATGTTGATGTAATAAAAATAAGATATAATATAAAAATAATAATAAATGTTGTTTAAAGATTTTAATAATATATAAATGTAAAAATAATAAATAATTATAAAAGAGAATGAAGAATATAAAATTAAATCAATAGAAATAAAACAAATAAACAAAGAATAATTAAATATCGCTAAAAATATTATTAAAGAGGATAGATTTATTCATCGTTTAAATTTAATAAGACATTTAAGTTTATTAGATATTGATACAAAAGATGTATATATTGATACAGAAATAATGTGTTAAGATATGAAATTTGATAGGAGAAAACATCTAGATGATTATAAAAATATAGTGTAATATATAGAAGTATCAAAAGAAAAATATAAATAACTATAAAATAAATTTATAATTTCTATGCCCGAGTTTTCGGGCATAGAAATTTCAACTTAGCTTTTTTGCGAAGTTGAATTTTTGAAAAAATTTAAAATTCCAAATAATTATATACCTAAATTAATTTCTCTTTATGATTATATTTAAATAGATATGAAAAGAAATTCAAGTACTAGATAATATTATTAAGATATAGAAAAAATATTCAGTGTTTAAGATGAAATATAAATTCCTATAATTGATAAAGATATATTAGATGATTCTATAAGCCAAATATCAAATTAAAATACTGATGTGAAAAATATACTATAAGATCCAAATAAATTAAAAAATAAAATTAAAAAATAATTAACATAATAATCATGCAACAAAGATTTTAAAATTCCATAAAGTATAACAATGGAAAATTTAACCAGAAATAAAAAATTAAATAATAATCTTTAATAATAATTTTCCAATATCAATATATAAGAATTAAGACAAGATATATAAAATATATGTATATAAATGTAAAAAGATAAAAATGTTAATGTAAATGATTATGAAAGGCATCAATATCTTTAAATTGGAACATTAAATAAAATTCCTATTTTAAAACCTGGAACCACTAGTTAAAATTTATATGATAGAAATTAATAATATAAATAAATAAAAGCTGAAAATGATATTTATAATGATTTTTAATATGTTTTTTCATTTCCGAGTACTCGTAATACAGAGAGTTAGTATAAAAATTTATTTTAAAATTTTATAAATATAAAAAAATACAAAAAAACAGAATATTTTGTTCCTTAAAATGGAATTTAGATATATGAAATATTAAGAAATTTTATTTTTGATTTATATAATTTCGAAAAAGAAATATAAAATAATAATGATAGGGAGGTACGATTAAAATAAGAAGAAACAAAATAGATTTAAATATAAGAAGAAACAAAATAAAAAGTATTGGAAACTAAATAAAAAGAATTAGAATTATTAAAAGAAGATTATAAAGATGGAATTTATACAAAAGAGGAATATAAAAATCTTAAAAAATAAATAATGGAATAATATAATTAATGATTATTTTATATATGTCCATTCATCATTCAAGTGTAATTTTTCCATAAGGAATTCTTGTAGGATAGCCAGATACAACTATTATAGGATAATAATATTTAGTTAATGATTAACTATAAGATAATACAATAAAAGGAGAAAAAATAGAAATAAGATCTATAACCCTAGATAGAATAAAATAATAATCTCCTAATTAACTTATAGGAACTGATGGATCAGGAAGTCTCATAACATTAAATAATGTACTTGATTAATTTATTGGTCCTGGATCAATTATTGCTGATAATCTTTAAGATAATAGTATAGTAGATTCTAAAGTTAATCTTAATGCTAATATTTAAATATCTAAATTAAATTTCAATAATACTGGTCTTGATGTTAGTTAAGGTTAAAGATATTATTTAAATAATAATCTCTCATGGGATTAAATTAATTTTACACATTTAATTGGTTAAGTATCTAATTCACAATTATAAGATAAATCAATTAATATTTCTAAACTTTAAGAATCAGGAATTGCAAATTAATTACTTGTTACTAATAATTCTGGTTTAATGACTTTTATAACTGGAATAGATAATAATTATATATAAGATAACACAATAACATCATAAAAATTATTAACTAATTCTGTGTAATTAAACAAACTACATAATGGTCTTGTATCAGATAAAAGATTAATTTTTAATGATTCTGGTGCATTATCATGGAAAAATTAATTAGAAGAAATTGATTGTAATGATTTATTTTAAGATGAATCAATTTAAATTTCTAAACTTGTAGGTATTAATCCTTAAGGTAATACTAATAAATTTATTAATGAAAAAGGAGAATTTATATTTATAGGTCCTGATGGAGGGATGCCTGAAGTTGAATATGATTAAGTTAATAATAAACCTTTATATTTTCATTATGGCTAATCTGGATAAATATAATTTATCTCTGATGTTCATATAGATAATTAATTTCATTTATTTAATACATCTTCATCATTTAATGATTTTACGAATAAATATTTTAAAATTAATAATTTGAAAGATTTTTATATGATAACAGATAATGTCAGATTTGAATCTAATAATAATATGACATTTGAAGCATTAACAGGTAATATAGATACTTCATGTATCAATTATGTTCAAAAATCAGATTTTATAAATTTAAGGTCATTTACAAATAATATATCATATTTAAATATTAATTCTACTTCGTTGACATAAAATAAAATTTAGCTAGAAAATAGTTTTATAGAATAAACCGAGCCAGAATTTGGAACATATACTAATAATTCTTTATTTTAATCATTAAATCCATAAATGATATAAAACACTTTTGCTCCGAATTAATGGAGCTAATTTTTTTAAGGCTTTCCAAGATTTACTGCACCAAAAACTATTTAACATTTTAACAAAACATAAGCAGATCCTGTTCAAGATATATATGTATAAAGTGGTATTGCATCAAATTTATCATATAAAGTTGGACCCACAAGATAAGAAGCATCTATAGAGCCGGGTATATTGGGTGTTAATGGTAATTGTGCAAGTATATCTGTATATGCAAATGATATGCCAGAATATAATACTCCATGTAGTACAATTTGTAGTAATAATCCAGTATTAATATACTTTGATAACTCTAGTGTAACTTACGAACCTGACTGGGCAATCGGAGATGATGGTAATTTTTATCTTCATTGTTCAGAATAAGTGAAATAAAGTATTGTTGATAAAAGAAAACCGGGATATGTTTATATGGATAGGATGAGAAAATTAACTATCAAAAGTTATAAATATTTGCATAAATTAAATAAAGCAAATTTTGATAAAATTATGAATGATAATGATTTAGGTTTGGCATAAAAAAAATAATATCTGTTAGAATTAATAAAAAAATGTCATAAAATTCATATTAATCCTGTATTGGAAGGAGAAAATGGTATTTAAAAATTATTTAAGAATACTGGATTTAAAATGATAAATTTAAATGGAATAAATAATGATGCTGATATTGGTAAAAAAAATTTTAATAAAGATTGGTATAAAGATTTTAGTATAAATAAATATCTTTCTATGGAGGAAATTCATAAATATATAGATGATTATAATAGTACTGTAATTTAATCTTATAGTAAAAATGAAATCATAAATTATTTGATTATGGCTTGGTAAGATAGTGTAGATTATTTTGAAAAATAAATATCTGAAAATTTATAGAATAATAAAGATGCTTAAAAAAAAATTAATATTGTGTAATAAACAATGAACAATAAATTAGAAAATATACCTGATTAAATATAAAATGAGATTGAGGAGAAAGTAAAAAATATATAAATATAAATTTAAGATAAAGGTGAAATAGAAGTTTTAAAATCAGATATTTAAACTATATAAACTTAAATTTAAGATGAAATTAAAAAAGATGTAAAAAATATATAAATATAAATATAAGATAAAGGTGAAATAGAAGTTTTAAAATCAGATATTTAAGCTATATAAACTTAAATTTAAGATAAAGGTGAAATAGAAGTTTTAAAATCAGATATTTAAGCTATATAAACTTAAATTTAAGATGAAATTAAAAAAGATGTAAAAAATATATAAATATAAATATAAGATAAAGGTGAAATAGAAGTTTTAAAATCAGATATTTAAGCTATATAAACTTAAATTTAAGATAAAGGTGAAATAGAAGTTTTAAAATCAGATATTTAAGCTATATAAACTTAAATTTAAGATGAAATTAAAAAAGATGTAAAAAATATATAAATATAAATATAAGATAAAGGTGAAATAGAAGTTTTAAAATCAGATATTTAAGCTATATAAACTTAAATATAAGATGAAATTAAAGAAGATAAAGATAAGATAGAAGTTTTAAAATCAGATATTTAAACTATATAAACTTAAATTTAAGATGAAATTAAAGAAGATGTTAAAGCCATTTAAACTTAAATATAAGATAAAGGTGAAATAGAAGTTTTAAAATCAGATATTTAAACTATATAAATTCAATAATAAAATGGACAATAAGAATTCGATAATCATGTTAAAATAATAGAATAAGATAATATATCATACAGTTCAAAAATATAAAATATTTTGTAGAATATTGATAACTTGTAATTATAAATAAATGATAACGGTTAATATTAGGCATTAAGATAATAATTATAAGATAATATTGAAACATAAAAACTAAATTATAATATGTTAAATAAAAATTTAAAAGAAATAGAAGATTAAATTTTTATTTATGATAATAATGAATTAGTATAATAATTAAAATAAAAAATAAATGATATTGATATTTAGATGTAAGATGACACGCAAATTTAAATATTAAAATAATAATATAATACTTTATAAAATATTTAAAAATTATAAGATGATTAATTAAAAAATTCTTTATAACATGTATAAGAATTAAAAATACGATTAGATGATGATGGTTATGCTAAATCTATAAAAGAATCTGTTGATAAACTTTAAAAAAATCAAAAAATGTTTCTTAGAGGAGATAAATTTAGAGAATAAAATAACAAAACAGAATAAATATTAGATGATTTTAAAAAATAATTTGATACATTAAAATAAAATATTGTAGAAATTAGAGATTAATTGGGAAATAATGAATAAATTTTAAAACTAAATAAAAGTATTTCAGCTTATTAATAAAAATAAACTTAAGATGAATCCAAAATATAATATTTATAAAAATAATTGAATACATAATTATCATAATTAAAAACACAAGATTTTTAAATTAATACATAAAAATAAAAATTAGAGGAATAATATAATGTTATATAATAATAATCATAATAAATAGAAGAATAAACTTCAGATATTAAAGATTTAAAACAATAGGTAAAATAATTACTTATGAACATGACAGATATAAGTCATTAAGTTTCGCAAGTTTATAAAAATTAATAATGATTTTATTATATATGTCTCTATCTAAATATAAAAATATTTTTGGAAAACCTGGTAAAGGTATACATTCTTATAGATTTTTTAATATAGCAATAGTTGATGTTTTTTTAACAATTATAGCAGGATTAATATTGCAAAAATTCTTTTTTTAATAATATTCAAAAATTTTAATTATATTTTTATTGTTTATTTTGGGTATTTTTATGCATAGAATATTTTAGGTAAATACCACCATAAATAAAATTTTATTTCAAAGTTGATTAATTTTATTATCCACTTCAGATATAAGCTCTAATAAACTATCTTTAACTTTTTATAGACATTATTTATCCATAGATGTACAACTTTATGTATATTCTTTCAATATATTATTATTATACTTTAATTGTATAAAAAATTCCATTTATTTTAATTGTTGTTCACTTATAGTTTCTTCAAATTCTTCAATTTTTTCTGTTTCCTCCAATATATCTTCGGATATTCCTTCTTCTTCCATAGTATATAAATAAAAAAAATAATAATATATAATTATATATTTATGTTTTTATTAAAAATTATAATTTTTATACTAATATTGAATACGATAATTATTTATAGAATGAAAATTTATTATTAAAATAAAAATATCACAAAACAATAAACTCTTTAATTAACTTAACAATAAAATATAAAAATTTAGGATTAGGATGATAAAATATAAAACCAAGATGAAGAAATATCAAATTAATATAATAAAATATAAAGTCAAAATGAAGAAATATCAAATTAATATAATAAAATATAAAACTAAAATATGTTAATTAATGAATAAAAAAAATAATATAATGATTGTGAATAAAAAAATAAGAATTTAGAAAATTTAATTAAAGATTTGGAAGAAAAATAAAAAAAATAAAATTTACTATTTGAATAATTTATATAAAATAATAAAAAAGAACTTAATATAATAAAAAAAGAATTAGAATAAATATATCATAAATATAACGATCCGTGTTTTGAGATAGAATTATAACCAGAAAATATAGAAAAAAATAAAAAAATTATGGAAATAAATATGTAAAATAAAGAAAGATGTAATGCTTCAAAAAAATTATAAAAATATACAAAAATAATTTAAGAAGGCGGAACTTTAAAACTATCTTAGGCTTATAAATTATATGTCATTATAGACAAATATCATAAATAACATATATTAGAAATTGTAAAATAAATGTAAATTATAAAGAATAGAGAGTAAAATAATAAGGATCTGTATATGCAAGAATTATAATAATATTTATAATGATTTTTAAATCCAAGAATAAAAATATATATCAATTTTCTTAGATTAAAAATTCTATATTTTCGTTATCTATATAATTTTTAATTATTTAATCTTAAATATCATATTATTTATCTTAATTTTATAATATTAATTATATAAAATATTCAAAATAATAATATATTTGATGGCAAGATTTTTTATTTTTCATCCTCTGGCCGCATATAATACATTTGGATTTTTTTATAAGTTTAAAAAATGTTAATTCTTAATTTATATTTTTATATCCATTATATAGTATTCCTATTAATATTCCCGCCCTAGATGTATCAACAAATTGTTTGGAAAAAGATATAATTTATTGATATATATTTTAATTATCTTCATCTATAATATATTGTTCATCCCCATATAATATTATATTATATATACAATTCCATTTATCACCACAATTATCCTCATCATAATAATTAAAATAATATAATAATATTTTATAAAACATAATATTTATCATAGTAAATAAACTATATAATGAAAAAATAAAATCAAATTATGATATTACTGTTTATACTATTAATTAAGATAATAAAGACATATCTATGTATAATAAAAGTTGGAAAATTAATGTTATGGGAAAATATATTTGTAATATATTCATAGTAATATAACTTAAAGGTTTTATCACATCAAAAAATCTTATTCTAGCATATATAGTTACTATTAAATCAAAAAATGACATGAATAATAATATAAATTATATTATGGGATTTATATACTCAATTTTAGTACCATCTAAAATATTCATCATAACAACAATCATATACATCAATATGTAATAATAATGTCTTTTATTATAAAATATAATAATATATCTTTTGTTTTAAAATTTATTATATAATCTATTTTATTATTTATATTATTGTATAATATATTTGGAAAAAAAATCATTATTTATATTTTTATATCTAAAGGCCACAAATTTATTAACCAATTATTTTTAAGAATTTAAAGACTAAAACCAATATTCTGGACGTAAAATTATTATTTTTTCTATATTATTTTCAGCATATAATTATGAATTTATATATATTGGTTTTATAATTTATTCTAAGAGGTATTATTATTATTCAGTTAAAAAATTTTATTAATTATTAAAAATGTAAAATAAAATACAATAATATACATATTTATTATTCAAATTTTTGCACATATATTAATTAAACAAATATTATTCTTCTTATCCCATAAGACTTTAGTTGTTAAAATCTTAAATTATATCATCCCAGATTATTTTTTATTCTAAAGATTTTTATAATTGCACATTATTAGACATTTTATGTATCATATTAATAATTAATAATAAAATCTTATTTTCTTAAAAGTTTATTATTTAATCATTTTTATTTATTTCTTTAGTTAATATATTAACTAATGAATAATTATTTAATTATTCATTTTTATCTATTTTTCCTGAATATATATTAAATATAAATTATAAAATATGAAAGAACAATTACTAATCTTCAAGATCATTTTTAAATAAAGACACTATGTTGCCTTTTTCAAAAATATATTAAATCTATTATAATATAAATATAAAACAATTATAAGTACTATAATAACATGTCTTATTAATATATATAGAACCTTCATCTTTCATAAATTCTGTTTAATAATCAGTATGATCTAAAATTTTTTAAAATTCATTTAAATTTTCATTATATTTTATTAATTCATTTAATATTTTTAAATAAACTATTAAAAAATTATTACTAAAAAAATTATATGTACATTATTCCACAGGCAAATTCCCTAAAAAATTTTATTTATTATTTTTTTTATTTAATATTATAATTTATTTTTATTTTATAATAAATATAAATATATCATATAAATACAACCAAATTTTATAATATTCTTTATCTAATTTCATTTGATTTTTTTATAATAATATACTAAATATATATATTTAATTAATGTTTAAAAAATATTCAATATTTTACACCTATTTAAACATCCATTATATAGTTTCATTTTCTATAATATTAGCTAGATGTTATAGTTTATTAAATGAAGTTTTTAAGACGGAATATTCTTATGTATGATAACCACTTAAACTTGATTTACTATTTTATACCTATTATTATAACAATAAAAAAGATTATTTTCTCTCCTATGTCATATTATTATTCACCACTCCTCTAGCAAATTAAAAATATCCAGATTTATTTCCTATTAATTTTTTATTGTCATGGATAGCAAAAATATTTTTAAATTGTATATTTGGTTAAAATATTATATATTATTTTAATAAAAATCCATTTCTAAAATTAAATAATATATTTAATTTTTAATGATCAATTAAATATTATATTAATTATTCTTTTATTTCATTTTCTTCCAAAATTTTATTATATTTTAATTCATTAAAAATATAAATTTAACATTCCAATAATATAAAATTTTATAATAGAGTTAATATTTTATATATAAATTTATATTTATTTTCTTTATTTGTAAAATTTAAAAAATTAATTTGATAATATTTTACTTTGAAATCTAAAATATAATCTTCAGGAAAATTATATTTTTCAATATTAATATCATTAAATTTTACAATTATATCATGTAATATTCTTTCTTAATTTTACAACAATTATAAAATATTTATTATAAAAAATAATGATTTTAGATTAATTTTATCTTCATTAAATATTTATCGTATCATATTTGATATTTGTTGGTACTAAATATCTTAATCATTTTAAGATAAAATTTAATTATAATAGTTTCCCATATTTAAATTTTATTTATTAATATATAATATATCTATATTTGAAACATAATTATAATCTAATTTTAAAATATCATTTAGAATTTCATTTTGAATTTTTTCGTTTATAGGTTATAATGAACGTAATATATTTGTTATAAAAAATGTAATTTTGGTAATCTAACTATGTAATTATTATATTATATCTTCTCGTAGATAATTGTTAAATGATATTTTTCTAATTTTTTTTCTAACATATTATAACATACAATTTTTTTAATAATTCATAAGATCATGTCTGCATGCTATTTTGTCTATGCATTTTAATATATTTTTACTCAAAAGAATTATGCTTATTATATCTTCATATAATAATTAATTATCAAATTTTGTAAATATTGATATTAATATTGATATATCTTTGTTTTTTATTTAGGATAATTAATTTTATTTTAATGATAGATATTATGAATATTCTTAAATATTTTTTGAATTTTTTATTTATTGTATTATAAGATCTATCTCATCTTATATAGTATAATGGATATTTTATTTTCTTTATTCTATTTTTTTTTTTCTATAGGTAGCCATATATAATTATTGTATCAAAAATTTAATTAATCATCGGCTTAGTTCATAAAATCTATTTCTGATATCGATTCACTATATTGATCAGATTTTTCATCATATTCTTTTCCGGATTAATATGTGTATTTACTGTTAGTATAAGATTATTTATTTTAATCATCATAATATTATTAACCTTTTATATAAACTGTAGTTTTTATTCCTTTCATGTGCAAATATGTTAAAATATAAATATCATTTCTATCATCTTCTATATTTGATACCGAATCATTAAGATTACATGTATTTTAATTATTTTGTTCTTTTAAAAATAAAAAATCTAATTATGTGTATTATTGATATATTTATATTATTTTTTCTAATTATTAATAATTTATGATAACTATATATTATTTTGATAATGATACATTATTATCTTATTATTACACATAATAAGGTGATTTTATATGAGATACTGTTTTTGTGTCAGAATTTAAATTACTTATCTACAAATGATATTCCTATTATTATTATTTAGATATTTATTATTCTATTTTTTATATTTATGCTTCCGTTTTTTATATTATTTCCTATTTTTCATTTTATAATTTTTAAATTTCATATTATTGCTTTTATTCTTCTAATTAATGTTTTAGTTTGTTAAAATCAATTTCATATATATCCAAATTTAATTATATAGAATCACTAATAATAGCATTTTTTTAAACATTTTTTAATAATTAAATATTTATATTTATGTTATAATAATCATTTTCATCAAAATCTTATAAATATTAATTCTGTATATATATTTCTGCGCCGTCTATTGTTTGTATTTATTATTAAGAATATGTGTATGGATTTACAGAATAATAAAAAGATATAAAAATTTCAGACATTTAATCAATATTTTAATATAATTATAATAATTAATATTCATTTTTTTAACTTAACAACTACTAAAGACTTTATTATTAAATAACAAAATCTAATTCTTTGTTTTGTTTTCCAATATATATTAAATCAAAACATGAATTATCCAAAATAATATTCATTTCTATTTAATTATTTTAATATATAAAAATTAAATTTTTTTTTTTTTTATCTTATTATTATCTTTGTATTCTAATATATACTTAATCAGAAATTTTTTTAAAAACTTATAATGGTTTTTATATTATTTATATATTTTTTGGTATAAGCATTAATTAATAATTACTTGGATTATTTTAATTTATGATCGATTAATATATTTAATTTCTTTTATGTTTAAGATCATTAACTAAATTATTAGATTTTCTTCCTTTATTTTTTTAAATCATATATAAATTTTATATTTCCCTAAAATAAAATATTCATTATTTATTATTTTTAAAATTATGATATAACATTGGCAAAGATTAAAATAATGTGCTTTTTATTAAATATAACTATATTCCTTTATATGGATCACTGTATAGATCAAATTTTGATTTTAACATAGAATTATAAATTATTCTTGATTAAAAAACAGATAAGGGATATTGTATAACTGAGGCAAAAAAATTAAAATATAAAATTTCATTTATTTATGTTTTATCTTTTTGTTAATATAATAATCTAATTTTATTACTAATAGCATATGATAGTTATATATATAATAATTTTTAGTAATTTTTAAACCCAATTTATCTAAATTATTTTGATGAAGGAATTTTTTATGTATAATATACAGAATATTTACACACTTATAGGAAAAAAGAACTAATAGATATATACAAATATTTATATTTATAATCTGATAATAATAATGAATAATATAATCCTGATTATATATTAGATATTCCTGAACCTTTTAAAACTAATCTATAAAAATTTTCTTTCTCATAAATTTATTTTATAATTTTTAAATATGATTTTTTATGATTGTTTATTTTATAAAAAGATATAATTTTATTAAACGGATTTTATAATATTTAACTAAATACTCCCATTAAAAAAATTTATGGATCCATTATATAATACTCTTTTTAAAATAAATCATATTAAATTTGATATTTATTTTTCTATAATATTTATATTTTTTACATATTATCTAAATACATATTAGAAACCTTTTTATTTATAATATTCATATAATTTTTTTTTATTTTTAAATTCATGAAAACCTGAGGTAAATATAAATTTGATAAATTTTGAATATTTTATTTAATTATAAAGATCATTTTCAAGATTTTATATTTATTTTTTACATTTATTATAATATTTTTTCATTTTATCATTACTTATTGATTTTTAATCATCAGATAATAATAATTTTTATTAATATGATAAAAATTATCTATATGATTTTATAGCATAATACTCATCCGTTTCATATTTTGCTATTAAATAAATAGTGTAATTATTTCCTTAAATATAATGAAATATATTTTCTTCAATACTATATTATACCAAATATTCCATACGTCTTTTAGTTTATTCATCAATATCTAAATCTAACATTCTATCATAATCTAATTAATATATTTTATAATCTTTTTCCATATATATAAATTTTTTTATTTTTTTTCATTAAGATTCAAGTGCAGTTAAACGAGTCATAACATCCATAAGTTATTATTATAAAGTATTTATTAAATCAGTCTGAGAATTTATAGTTTATTACATGGAATATATTAATTCACTATTATCTTATATTTTATTATCTCTTTCCAGATCGCCAATATTTTTATTATCCAATTTTTCTTCAAGAGTACTTAATGATTATATATTATTATTAATTTACAATTATTTTGCAGCTAAATTTGTTGTAACATTAGAATTTATTTCTTTTTACACCACTTGTGCGTTCTCGTATTCTTTTATGTTTTTTTCTTGTTAATCTATTTTTAATTTATTTTATTATAATTATTCTTATTATGTCTGATAATCAGTGCTTAATTATTATATTTAAATATTATTATTTGCGGTTTATTATTCTATTTATGCAATATTATCATTTTTTGTTTCTAATTATTTAAAAATATTTACAATATTAGTATCAGTTTATTATACATGTAAATTATTTTATTGTATAAACATTTATATTGCCTTAAAATTTTTCATAAAAAGTTATTAATAGTTAACATAATATTTTTTTGTCCCTTCATCATTCATAACGTCATTGATGACAGAATTCGCATAACAAGGTTTTTATAATATTTCTTATGCAATTATACCAAATTATAAATCTGTTTTAGGATGTCCAATATAATTAAATTATTTTATTTTTATTTATAAAAATTCATTTAAAATTTCAGGACATTAATAATCAATAATATTTTCTTTCATCGTTCTGTCAGATAAATTGTTGTATGTTCCGTCATTGGATATATTAGATTCTGTATTTCCTTAATATCTAAATCTCATTATAAAATTGCTGGTTGTTTTTTAATCAGCTGTAACACTAGGATTTGATCCAACAGAAGTTCCTCCAATAAGTGATTAAATAGTTCCTCCATGATAAAAATCAAATTCTACATGAGATGTACTTTAATCAAGAACTACATGATTACCAGAAGAAGTTGATTTTGGTGTAAATTTTATTTCATTTGCTGTAGAAAAATCTATATCTGAATTATCTGAAATTAATTATTAATTTAAGGCATCTAATTAAATAGATTTTGATGTTGTTGAAGTAATTTCTAAATTATTGGCTGTAAAATTTGAACCAGCGGCTCCTATATCTACATTAAATGAATTAGAATCAACAAATAAATATGATGGAAGACTTCCAGAAGGTCCCCTAACTCTAAATGCGCTAGTATACATATTAATATTACTCATTCCATCCACTTAGAATAAAGAATCACTAAGTTATAATTTTTCATTAGAGCCCCCAGAATTAAAAATTTTAAAATTAGTTGCATCTATACTACATGTACTTAAATTAAATAATTCAAAAAGACTGGTTGTAAAATTCATTCTTTTACTTCCTCCAGTAGAATTATAAATATTAAAATTATTAGAATCTATATCAGTAGTATTCATATTAAATAATTCTGTTGTTGTATCAGTAATTTATAATTTATTAACTCCTCCAGTTGTCTTAACTCTAAAATTTGATGCTTCAAGATTGCAATTAGTCATATTAAGTAATTCTGTAGTAGAATTTGTCATAGTTAATTTATCTGATCCTGCACTGGTTTTAATTTTAAATTGATCGGATCCTAAATTGATTGTAGTAGTATTTAAAATATCAAAAGTATTTGAATTACTTATATTCATGTATTTTCCTGAAAGATTGTTTCCTCCAATTAATGTAGATAATACAATTTTTCCAGGACCTCCTCCAATTGGTTCCTTTCCATTTTATAAATTTAATATATCTGTATCATTATTTTATATAGCTGTCAAATTATTACTTATATTTGTTGCATTTGTATTAATAGCACTTAAATTATTACTAATATTTGTTGCATTTGTATTAATAGCACTTAAATTATTACTAATATTTGTTGCATTTGTAGCTATATCAGTTTCATTTACCAAAATTTTTGCAGTATTAATGATATGTTATGGTTTTATTATACTTATATCATTAGCAACATCTTAAACTGTTTATGTATGACTTACTAATAATAATGCATTATCACATGCTTATTATTTTACAGTATCTAATAAATTTGATTTAGCTTATATAGTATTCACGTTATTTGTTATTTAGGTCTGCAATCCATCATGTATTAAATCTATATTTGCGATGTCTTATGCATTGGTATTAATTTAAGTCTACAAGTTATTTGTAGCTGCTAAATTACCAGCTATATTAGAATTTTATGTTGTTTATTCTGCTTATAATGCTAAAATACTATTATTATTAGATGTCGTATCAGTTTATAATTATGTAATATCGGATTAGACAGGAATTAATGTATTTGTTATAGAAGTCAAATTATTTTACACAGTTGTGACATCAGTATTAAGTGTTTATATATCTGCTTGAATTTATGATATAGGTTATATATCTTGTTATAATTATAATATATCAGCATCATTAGCTTATATTGATGTTGTATTATTTTATATATTTGTATTTTATGATTAAATAGAAGAAGTATTTGCGTCTATTAATGCTTATTAGGTATTATTAATTGCTACAATATTCGTATCAGAATTTTATAATGTTCCAATTTATTAACTTTGATTTAATATGTCTAATCTATTAGTTTCTACCTATGAAAGTTAACCACCGCTTAACGAAGCCACATCGACAATAAGTTAATCAATTTATTATTATGCTGTCTTTTAAAATTATTAAGTATCATCATTTATAGATTTTACTAAATTATTTAATATACTGAAACTTTTAAAATCAACCATATATAAAAAGATTTTTATAAAATAATAAATTATATATGTAAAATGAATATTTAATGACATATAGTGTGATATTAACAAGTATAGTTTTATTACCATAGATGTATCATGTATATTAAAAACAAAACACAGATAGTTATAACTTAGTATTTTTAATTGTAAGTTTTTTAGCTAGTGGTATGATAGTTTCATATACACTAATTAATAAATAATATTCTTTATTGGCATACAATGTTCTTTGGTTAATATATTCAACAGAATTATTATTAATTAGAGGAAAAACTGTACTTTAATAAATGAATGGAAAACGTATAAATATAGAAAATTTAAAAAACATGATATTAAAATAAAACAAAAAATGATTATATTATATAATGGACTAATTAAAAAGATAATTTAATAAAATAAATAATACTTATTTTAAGATAATTATGGGAGGAATCACCGCTTTAGGATTAATTTTCATGGAAGATTCATTAGATAAAAGTACTCGGGAGAATAAAAATGACATGGAATCTCATAAAACTAGTATATTAGGTTAAATAATGTTCATTATTGGATGGTTAGTTTTTGTTTTTGATAAAGGGTGGTATTGGTTAGTTATTCCATTTTTTGCAGCATATACTTAGAGTCTATATATTGATAAAATTAAAAAAGCTCATGGAGATGATGTTGAAAATCCTGGTAATTATGATGATGATGGAGTTTAAAGAGAAGAATTCAGTTTTAAAGTCACAAAAAAAATGTATTTTGGGGCATTTATGTTTATGATGTTTTGGATGTTATTTATATTTTAAAGAATAAAATTAGGAGCTAATCCATATTATTTAATTTCAGGTCTTATTTTTTTGATGTTTGGGATGATTATGTATTTATTGAATAGAGAATATCATTTTACAGATAATTTTACAATGATGAAAAGAGATGAATATCACGATGAAACTTTATTCAATTTTGAAGTTGTTTTTATAGCTCTTGGTTGGATTATTATTTATGTATATGCTTGAATAATTATTTTTTTTATTTTAAATTTATATATGAATTTACAATTATTATCTGCTGCTTTAATTTCATACGGTTTAATTCGCACAGAACATAATTTAGATAAAGCTGTTTTAAAAAACAATAATCCTAATGCACATGATGGTAATGATAAATACGAAAGTGATTATATGGCATTAATAATTTTCTTTTCAGGATGGTTGATATTTTTACATAAAATTGGTTATATTTGGTTAATAATACCTATTATGGCGTCCATAGCATAATATTAATACATAGAAGAAGTAAGAATTTAGGAATAAAAAAAAGCAAATGATTAAGGATAAAGAATAATAAAAATATAAGGAAAAATATTAATATATGTAATATTATTTATGATGTCTTGGATGGCTTTCGGATATGTATAATACACCAAAAGTAAAAATATACAAGTACCTATAGGAATTATGTTATTGATGTTTGGCATGATATTATATTTCACATAAAGATAATATCATTTATCTGGAATGTAATTAATCAGAGAAACTTAATAAGGAAAAAGAGAAAAATATAATAATAATACTATTTTTAATGTCAATTTGATATTTATATTTGGTGGTTGGGTTTTAATAACTTTATATTCTATTTGAATAATTTTTTATTATTTTTTATATATGAATAACATGAAAAAAATATTTTTAGGTTTAAATATGGCTTATTCTTTACTATTAGTAGATTAAACATTAGACAGATATGCTCTACGGAAAGACACTGAAAGTTATAAAACAAATATTTTGGCAGTTATTTTATTTATTTTTGGTTGGATAATATTTTCATATATGACTACTTTTTTAATATTAGTAAATCCTATTTCTGTTTTTTTGTTATAATCAGAGTATGTAAAATAAATTAAAATAGCTGAAAAGGAAAATAAAACAGAATTTTAAATGAATAAATATATGTAATTATATGGATTTATGTATTTAATATCATGGATAATTTTTGCGTTATGGACAAGAAATCCATATGTGATATTTTTTACATTTATGTTATTATTTGGTTTAGGAATGACTTTATATTAAAGATTATGGCATTTTTCATAAGATGCAAAATATAGACCTTTTCCTGAAATTATATAAGTAAATTATGATAAATAAAATACGATATTTAATTATAATTTAATATTTGTTTTTATTGGTTGGGTTGGTATAGCATTTAATATTTGAAATCATTTTTTTTTAATATCAATATATATCGGATGATGATCACTTTATGCAGATTAAACTACTATATTTCCTTTATTAACTATTTCGAAATCATTTTATATGTCTTGTGAAACATAGCATAAATCTATAGCTTAATGCATACTTCCACCTCCTTAATTAAATGATGTTTTATGATTAAGATTATTTAAAAGAATATATTTATTATCTATTATATGAAAAATATCTGGATATGATAATGGTTCATTATTAAAATCTCCCATGATTATTTAATACTAAAATTCATTATACTCCGTGTCTAGTACCTTTCTTAAATTAGTTAATTCAGTTCTTAAATAATTTTCATTAGAAAATGATAAATGAACCAAATAAATTCTAAAATCTTTTTCAAAAACTTATACAGTACCAATAAGAACTGATCTATCAGAAGAATTAGGATTTAAATTATAAATAGTTGGATTATTTATATAATTTTGACTATATATAGCTTTCCCCATAAATGTATAAGTATTAAATGGAGGTTTTTCAAAATCATTATTAAAAATTTTATAATTTAAATCAAATTTTTCTTTTATTTTTTTGGATATATATTTAGTAGATACTGTTATATTTTAACCATCTTAATGTTTTTTCGCATCTTCAATTTTTTCTGGATATAATGAAAATTCTGTAAATAATAATAATTAAGGATCTAAATTTCTATCTATAAAATCCAACACGTGATCAGGATTCATTCTTAATGTATTTTATTCAATATTGCATATTTTATGCCAATTATGAACATTATATGCTACAATTCTAAAAACCCCATCAATTGCATAATATTTTTTTTCATCATCCACGCATAATTTAGTATTCGTATGCGAAAGACCATATGCTGTATCATTTATAAATGCTTTCGTATTATAAAAACTTAACATTTTTTACTATATTTCTTTGTCTTATGTATAAATTGTCATTTAATTTTTGGGAGGCATGGCAGTTTATGTTTATTAAGGTTATGTATGAGTTTATTAAGGTTATGTATGAGTTTATTAAGGTTATGTATGAGTTTATTAAGGTTATGTATGAGTTTATTAAGGTTATGTATGAGTTTATTAAGGTTATGTATGAGTTTATTAAGGAATTTATACTTTATCAGTTTTAAATATTTCCCCTATAATTACATAAGATGATACCCCTAATACCAATACAAGAAATATAATTAAAATCATATTATATAAATATAATATTTTTTTTTATTTAAAAAACGGTAGAATAATAATATATAATGACTACATTAGAATAATTAGTAAATGATTCAGTAACATTTTTATAATCAAACGAAAAAAATAAATATACTATTTAACAAATTGGAGAAAATGTATCAGATTTTGATAAAAAATTAAAACCCCAAGTTCTTGATAAATTGAAAAAACACGATCAAATTCTTTATACTAAATAAGGAAAAGATACAGTTTTGCATTTTAATGATGATGCTAAGGAAATAAAAGATAAAGAATAATAAAAATTATAAGATTAAGTAGTTGAAATTTTTGAATCTGATGATAAATTAAGAGTAACAGTCCTTTAAGATAGGATTGGATGTACAGATAAAACAGTTTTAATGAGAATAATTAGATAATTAAAAAAAGATAAAGTTTTAGTAACAGAAAGAGATAAAGAAATTTAATATGTAAAAAATTTCTTATAATCTGAAGATAGAGAAATAATCAAATATATATAAAATACTTTAAGTGAGAATCATTGTCTTCAATAAAAATTAAAAACTTAGGTTGTTGATAAATTTAAATGTGGTGATCGTACATATAACAGATTAGTAAAAATTTTAAAAAATAACAGTACTGTTTCTAATGGAAAAATAGGATCAGAAAAATTCATGTATTTATTAAGTGAAAAAGAAAGATTTTATTAAGAAACTAAAAATTTTGATGCTGAAAAATAAAAATTCCTCACCTCATTTAAGAATGAAAATAAATAAAGAGTTCATGATGTAAAAGTACAAACACCAAATTATAGATAATTAATGAGAGCTATTAATAATGATTATGTTGTTAAAGTACTAGAATAAAAAAAGGATGATAAGTAATTATTTTTAGTATTTGATGATTCAAAAAGAGAAGAAGCTAGAACTAATGCTGCTAACAAACTTGATTTAATAAAAAAACTTGGAAAAAAAAAAGTGATCAAGTTTTTGATGGAAAATAAAAAATTATAAAGTTTCTTAGATATGACAAAAACATTAACATAAGAAGAAGATGATTTATGATTAAAATGATTATTTTTTATATTTTTTTATAATTAGAATATAAAATTTATATATATGAATGCTAATGGATTAAAAATGTTTTCAAATATGTAAATAAAATCATACAAATAATATAAACAAGAATTATTAGATTAATATGATGAAACAGGGGATTAATAATTATTGCAAGATATAAAAATGTTAAAATTTTGTTATAATGATAATACTGATGAAATAGATGAAATTATTGATAAAACCACATAAAGTTAAAAAAACATATTATAATATTATTAATAAATTTTATAGATGAAAGAATATTGTGAAGATAATGAATGTAAAACTGATTTATTTTATAGTCAACGATCATTATTTAGTCAAATCTTATGTCTAACTAGTGATTAAGATCTTACTATGAAATAAAAATTAGAATAATTTTTAGTGCTTGAAAAAAAATGCAGAAGTTTTATTTTGTGTTATCCAGAACTTGAATGTAAAAATTATCCCAAACCAAATGTATATATTATACTTCAGATAAGTAACCAGGATAATATATAAAAATAATTTTATGATAAAATATAGGATTTAATTTAAGATTTGGACATAAGAAGACAATCTATAAGATATATTGGTTATGGAAAAAATTAAACAGCAGATTTGGTACAGAAACATTTAGAATAATTGGCATTATTTTTTATTAATAATAAAATATATTATAACAGTAATATGAAATTTAGAGATAATTTTTACTTTGTGATATTAAAAACATATGATAATATAAAAATATGCAAAGATTTAATATAAAAATATCAAACATAAAAACTTATGCCTTTAAAAGATAATATTTTATGATTTAATTTTTTAATTTTTTATATTTTATATATGCATTTTTTAAATCAATTATTAATAATATTATTATTATATTATTTCTTTTTAAAAAAATATTGTAATGAATATTTTGATAACAAAAGAAAATTATTTAAAGCCTGGATGAAAAAACCTAAATATAGAAAATAAATAGGTATATCATGGGGTAGATCAAGTCAAAATAGCATGAAAAAATGCAAAGATAAAGAATAATTTCATAATAAAAGAAAATTTAATGTTTTTATGCCTTTTGGTAGATTAGAAGATTATAAGAATAAATGATCATTGTTTATTTACACTAGTTATTATTTATTTTCCTGTCCATTAAAATATTGAATCATTTTTTTTACATGGGGTTTTTTATCTCTTTTATAATTTTTCTTTTTAATCTTTATTTAGAAGATTATTATTATCATGAATTTCAAATTTAACCTTATTATTTAATTTTTTTTATATAATTTAATTAAATTATTAATCTTTTATCTTAATATCTTCCCAAAATTAATTATCTGGTTATTTTTATTAATTCATATATATAAATAAAAATATAAAATTGAAAAATTTTGTGGGAAAATTATTATGTATTTATATATTGGAAGTTATAAATATTATACGATACTATGGATATTGATTAAATATGGTACTTACATAAGTGCTATGTAAATTTAGTTTATATATGTCTTAATACCACAATAGTGTATTTGGAAAGAAAACAAAATTAGAAATATTTCTTAAAGGAAATTTAAAAAAAATAATAAATAATGAAAAGTCTACGTACAGAAGAAAAAAAAATATTTAGACAATAAAAAAAAGAAAATATTTGTATTAAAAACATTTGTAAAAGATTATAATTATAAAATATTTAATTATTAGATATTGATAAAGAATATTTAATGGAAAAAGAAGATAAACATCATAGATATCATTTATATGATCATTATAAAAAATGGCTATCTATTGATTCTAGCATAAATTTTTGGTCTTGGTTACGTAATGAATAATATATGAATCCTGATGATCTATCACTTAAATATTTAGATAATCATAAAGTTAAATATTTAAATAAATAAAAAAGAAAAAAATATGAAGTCATAAAGAAAAATAATACATATTATTATAAAAAATCTGGAATGATAGTTTCTACAGAAAATAATGATGGGGATAATTTTTTTATGTTTGTAATATCATAAGATTAAAAATTGTACATAGGAAATAAAGTTTATGGAAAATTTCATCATTCTTCCTTTTTGTCAGGAGAAAAAGTTTTTGGAGCTGGGATGATAGAAATTATTGATGGAGAATTAGTATCTCTATAAAGAAAATCCGGACATTACAGACCCACAAGGGAATAATATAATATTTTTATTAAATTTTTTGATTTGATTTGATAAGTATCATAATTAAAAATATAACATTTTTTTAATAGATATTTTTTTAAAAAAATATAATAAAATGTTTTTTAATTTTTATATATATTATATAGAGATTTATTTATTAAAATAAAAAATGAAAAAATATTTATTAAGAATATAATATTTATATAAATGGATAATATAGTGAAAAATTAAGTTAATGCAACACGCGTATAAATAAATATTATAGAATATATAGAGTAATATAACTAAATATATATAGATGATATTATTGAAATTTTAGTAGAAAATAATGTGACATTTTTAGTACATGAATATCATATAATGATAAATATTAATGGAATGTATTAACAAGAATTTAATAAAATTAATGATATGTTAAAAAAATTTGATATTTAAATTTAATGTGGTTATCTTGTAAAACAATAAAAAATATTTATTACAACTACTATAGATAAAATATTATGTATCCTCAAAGATAATGTTATAAATAAAAAATACATTTAGTCATTTTTCAAAATGATAAGATCTAATTGTGGGTTTGATAAAGAATACAAAGAAAAAATTCAAAAACATAATGATAATGTAATATAATATTTAAAAGAAAATGCAGAAATAAAAAATATGTAATAACTAAATGATTTTTTAAATAAAAATTATTTTATGTATAAAAAAGATGTATAAGATATTATTCCTGGATAATTTTTAAAATATATTGGTCGTACGGATGGAGGAGTAAAAGTTATTGATTATGATATGTGTACTGTAAAACTATCTATTCCACTTAAAAAAGATAAGAATGAACAGAATAATATTAAAGAATGTAGTATTTGTTTTGAAGAATCAAAAAATAATATTCTTTGCAATAATTAAAAATGTGATACTATATTGTGTGGTATATGTTTTTAATAATATAATTCTATTTAATGTCCATAATGTAAACATTTATTTTATGTAGAATAATTTTAACAAAACAAAAAATTTTACAATGACGTTTTCAAAACCAAACATAAATAAATATTAGAATAACAACATAAATTAAAATAGTTAGCATTAGATGATAAAAATTAAGAAGATTAATAAATTTATAATTGTTATTCAGCTATGTTACGTATATTATAAGAAAATATAAATAAATATTCGGAAGAAGGAAAAAAATTATATAAAGATATAAATATAACAATTAAAAATGATCATAAAAGAAAATAATAATTTTTTTCAATATAGGCAGATTTTAATAATAACATATCAGATATATTTAGTTTTAATAAAAATAATTTAATAATAACAATATCTAATTAAATGGAATCAATGTTATAAGAAGAAAATAATACAGGTAGAAAATTAGATTATACTAAATATATTATGAGATGCGAAAAATGTTCGCGTGGTTTGATTCGTAAACATGATGGTCATTGTAACGAATCTAAATGTAGATTTGTATATTGTATTAAATGTCTTAAAATCATATATGATATGTATGATAGTGATGATTAAGAATGTATGTACTAATATAAAATAAAAAAAGAATAGCATATTTGTGCTTCTGATGATATATAATAATCGAATATGATATAAAGAGAAACAAAAATATGTCCTGTATGTAATTCATTAATATATAGAATATCTGGTTGTTCTCATATGTTTTGCACTATTTGTAATATAAATTTTGATTGGAATACATTAAAACCAATAAAAATATCGTCAAATGGATATTATAACAATTGGCTTAGAGAAAATAGAGAAAAAATTACATAATTTTAAACAAAAAATACTAATATAGTTATAGATGAAGCAGATGAATGTTAAATAACTATGGATTAATTACAAATTGAGTTAAAAAAATCATGGATGAATAAATATTATAAAGATAAATGTAATCATTATATTAATGTAATATAATAATATTTTAATTATAAACCAAGCATTTAATAAAATTTTAAAGATAATGTTGATTAAAAATTATTATAAAGTTAATTATTTAAATAATATAAATAGAATGAATTTCATCAAAGATTATAAAATAATTAACATTAAATAGAAATTTTAACAAGATATTCTATTAAAATGATATTAATGTCATAATAAACTGATATAATAGAATAAATATTTAATTAACTTAATGATAATATAATTTCTTGTAATACAAGTGTATTATAATTACATTAAATATATGATTATATAGTTCCCATATTTTATAATAAAAACAATAACATATATATGTCTGATATTGGTAAATTAAAAAATGCTTTTCATATATCTTATTGTTATGTTTGAATATTAGATTTTTCTTGATGACCTTTAGTATTTATATGTTATTTCTTATTTCTTAATTAAATAATAATATCACAAGATATGCATTTCCATGTATCTGCACTTTTAAGATTATCATGCCTCTATTTTTGATTTAAAATAAGCATATGTTATTATTTTACCCTTTCATCTTAAATATTTATATCTATGATAGAACTGGGATTTTATTTCTGTTTTTCTTTATATTTTATATAAAAAACACTCTTATTCCAATTATATTTTTATATTTATTATCTTAAATAAGGATGTTTATTATAACATTTATAAATACTTATCTGTAATTTTTATTTGGGAGTTAATTTATTCATATATAAATATAAAACATAAAAAGAAAAAAAATGAAAATAAAAAAATTATTAAATGTGCTCCGAATTATATAAATGAAAGGACCAAGTGAAATAGCGTTAACGTTTTTTAATTTTGATAATAATATTAAGTAAGTCAAAAAAGAATTAGAATAATAAGTAAATACAATAAAAAAAACTACTAAATTGTTAGATAAATATAAAAAAATTAAATCATAAGGTAAAAAACAGAATGAATCTTAAGATATAAGAGATATAAGAGATTCTATAAATTATATTGAAGATATTTAGGGATAATCTCATTATTATAAAGTTAAATATATGGGAGTGGATTGTATAATGCATAAATAATATAATATAAAAACTTAAAAATATGAATATTTAATAAAAATAAATGATTTATATCGCGCCGAATTATAAAAAAAATATAAGAATGATTATTTATTGAGTCTGGAGGAAGAGAATTAAAAGGAGAATGAAAATTATATGGAAGAGAATTAAACAGTATAAGAATATTATAATAGAAAAGAAAATATATAAGATTCCCGTTCGTCAAATTTAACGAACGGTAATTATAAAAAAACTATTTAATAGGACAAAACAATAAAACATTAAGAAAATTTATGTGAGAATTATTATGCAGACAAAGAAAATAATGATAAATAAACTTTTAATAATAATTTATATGAAAAAAATTAAACAACACAAGAATATTATAATAGAAAAGAAAATATATAAGATTCCCATTCGTTAAATTTGACGAATGGGAATTTAAATATTGTATAAAATACTATTAAACAATAAAAAACATTAAACAAAAAAGACAGCAAATTAATAAATTAAAAAAATTTATATGGAAAATAATAAATTTAAGAATCAGAAGATAAAACATAAGAAACATAAGATGGATATTATAATAAAAAAGGAAATATAGTAGATTACCGTTCGTTAAATTTAACGAACGGTAATTATGAAAAAACTATTTAATAAGATAAAATGATAAAAATTAAGATGAGTAATTTAAAATAAATTCTTAAATAATAATAAGTAAAAGAAATTATAGAATAATACGAAAATTCAGGATTATATAGTAGAATTTAATTCCATATCAAGGGAGGAAATAATAAAATTATATAAGGTACTTATATTCATACTGATTTACTTGTTAATATTCTTGCTTTTATTTGTCCAAGTATGGTTATCGAGATTTCGCAGTTAATTAAATATCTTCATTTTGATGCAGATTAAGAAACTTAATATAAAACTCAATAAATATTATAAAATCTTTAAGGAGAAAATCAATAATAAAAAGAAATTTTAGATAAAACTATAAAAAATTTATAAAAAATATTTGGAAGGAATACTAAAAAAAGTTCTATAATAGACGCAGTCAACAACATAGCAAAATAAAAAATTAAAGAATTAGAATAATCAAGATCTTTTGCATAATAAATATTAGATAATATAGATTTAGATAATAATAATATAGATTTAAATGAAGATTCTATTAGAAAATAAATTATTAAATAAGTATTTGATAAAATAAAAAAATTAAACATCGGCAGAATCGATTGTACGGATGATTTATAATGTCTTAAATTCTAAACTCAAGATATTTTATATATAATTAATGAAATATTTTACAAAATTAAAGGAACTTGTTCAGAAAAATAATATGAAAACACACTTGATTTTATAAGATCTGAATAATATAAATATAAAAATTGGAATAAAATATATGAATTATAATATAATAATAATATTTTATACTTGGATGAAGATTTCATAAAACTTTAATTAAAATATGCTGGATTAATGGAAAAAAATTATAATAGTGAGATGGACAGTGATAGTGAAAATAATAATAGTGATGAATCTTTAGGTTATGATTATTATTATGCTTAGTTAGATTAAAGAAATATAAAATTTTATTGAATGAAAAATTTGAAATATTTATATTTTAATTAATTATTATCATATACAAATGAAGTAAATTAAATCTACAGTAATTTAAAATATTATAGATAATGATTAAAATATTATAGAAGATTAGATTCTAAAACTTTTAAATGAGCAATAATCTTTAAATTTCATAAAGGGAGATTTTGATATTATATTATAATATTAATAAACTAAAACCAATAATATACATCATTTAATACAAAAATGTATTTATTTAGATATAAATTTAGATTCTTATAAAAAATATATAAATAATATTAAAGATACTAATATAATAATTTTTATATTAAAATAATATTAAAAATAAAAAATTAGATGGGAATTCTATAAAGATTTATTTAATTTTAATTATTATCCATACGGTCACTATCATGATATTTCTATTTTAAAAATACATGAAGAAAATAATCCTATAAAATACTAAAATATAATTTCAAATAAAAATATAAGATTTCTTATAATAAAGGACAACAATTATTTAAATAATAATTTAAAACTTAATAATATATTTTATTTAGACATATCTTATTGTAAACACATATCAGATGGATTTCTAGAAGAATGTCAAGAGTTAAAAGTTCTCAATATGTTTGATTGTAGCTAAAACTGTATCTCTGATAATTTTTTAAAATATAATACCCAAATGTAAAAATTAGATATGTCTTATTGCATCTAAAATTCTATTTCAAATGGATTTTTAGACTCTTGTACATAATTATAAGAATTAGATATGACTTATTGTGCTAAAGCTCTATTTCAAATGGATTTTTAGATTCTTGTACACAATTATAAAAATTAAATATGTATAAATGTTTTTAAAATACAATTTCTAATGGATTTTTGGATTTTTGTACATAGTTATAAGAATTAAATATTAATTGGTGTTGGTAAAACACAATTTCTGACGGATTCTTAGATTCTTGTACTTAATTGTAAAAATTAGATATGATTTTCTGTGATTAAAATACTATTTCTAATAAATTTCTTGAAAAATGCGAAAAACTTTAATATCTAAATATGACTCATAGTAATTAAAATATAATTTCTCATAAATTTTTCAAGAAATGTGTAAATTTAAAATTATTAATAATTAATAAAAATCATTAATAAATAATTCTTGACAATTATAATGGAAAGATTATTTATAATTGAATTTATATTATTTTTAATTTTTGTGAAAATTGAAAAATATTAAGAACATTAAGAAATAAATTATATATAAATAAAATCAATTAAATAATTATGGGTTGCAAATAATCTAAATAATCTAAATAATAAAATAATATCTCATTGCCATAGACTACTGTTGGATCAAATAATACATTATAAATATCTTATGAAGAAAAATTATAAAAATGGGAATAAAAATAATTATAGATTTTATCGCATAATAATCACAAAATATAATCAATAATAAAAGATTATTCTTATTTGCCTTTTGAAGATAAAGTTAAAATGATAAAATATATGTCATTTAATAAAAGATAAAATTGTTTTAATTCTGAAAAAATATATTCAAACAGGAATAATAAAATTTTAACATTGAATATATCTTAATCAGATTTAAGAAATAGAAGAATAAAATTGAAATAAAAACAAGAATGAATATAGAAAATATATAATAATAATTATTTTTATGGGTTGTATAAATACCACAAATATTACTAATACTACTAAATATCCCAGAAAAAGATCTGTCGTATATAAATATAGTAGATTAATTTTTGAAAATTATAATTATCTATCTTTAAAACATTAATATTAAATAATAAGTTTACTATATCAATTAAATGCAAAAGATAAATCTAGTATTATACATCCTAAATGTTTTATTTATTCGCGTCGTAATCGTAGATTATTTTAATTAAAATAATTGAAACATAAAAAATGACGTTTTTTTATTATAATATTATTATATTTTATATAATAAAATTGAAAAATAAATAACACAATAATATATTATCACATATTCATAGAATAATAAATATCTATTAAATATTATGAATTCTAAAACAATTAATTATGAAGAATTATTAAATTAAAATTTTAGTCATGAAAATTAAATATAAAATAATATAATAATACATAATAAAGAATAATTAAAATAATTTACAGAGTATGGAAAAAAATATTTATTCACGCTTACAAAAATGAAACCAAAAACCATATAGAATTTTTTTACTATATGCTATTTTTATTATAACATATTATATGAATATAAAAATTTAATAAATATAGAATAAATAGAAAAAGATCTTGATCTTTATCCTTTAATAACACTTAGTAATAAATGTCATAATTTTAATATTTATCAAGAAATTATTTTAGATAATATTCTGGATACATCATGTGATGTATTTTAATATGAAAAATATTTTAGTTTTATGAGTGAACATTTTTTGTCTTAGGTAATGAAATATTTTAATATGAATGATAAAATATTCAATTTAATAAAAAAAAATTTAAATATAATATTCTTGCTAATGAAAAAGAAAAATCGTGAAAAATTTGATCATACTTTTATAGAATTTTTAATAATCTTTTTTGATTGGGAAATATAAGAAAATTCATAATTAATGATTTTAATTGATCATTATTATGATGTATCTCAAAATTATTCTAAATAATATAAATAATTTTTACATTTATTAAAAAATTTTGTATATTAAAGATAATAATATATCTTTTCTGTTCCAATAATAAACAAAATTAATAGAGCAGATAATAATGTATTTAGATATGATATAATATTTGAAATTATTGAATTTTTAAATTTAAAATAATAATACCTAGCATGAAAAATTAAATATATAAATATAAATATTATATTAAAGGTATGAAAAAAATTAATAAAATTATATAAATATAAATATAATATGGATTAATACTATAAAAAATAATTATATAAAGTATGAAAAAATTGAAAAAAATCTAATCAACAATATATAAACAAATGTATATAAAGAACTGTGGTTTAATGTTTCTTTGCGCATTGAGCAACCAAAGAAACTGGGTAGTGTGATAAACCTCGAGATTAGTATCCGTGAAAACGAGCTAATTTGAAACAGCATCACAACCACAATACAAAGCAATATTAGTGATATTATTATCATGAATTTGGTTTTTATTGGGACTTTAAGGCGAATACTGAAACAGTATTAACGGCTTACAAGTACATTTTGTACTAAAAAAATTGGAAAAAATATTTTTCAGACTAAAATAGTTTATATAAAGAATTTAATTAAAATAATATAATAATGATAAAAAATATTTTAAACAAATAAATATTAAATAATATATCTGCAAATTTCAGGACGATTAGATATAATTCAGGGAACATGGATAATAATTTTACATTAAAGATACCTAATAATGAAGATCCTATGAAATATCAAGACATAATCTTGAGTAAAAATATTTAAAAATTAGTTATATAAAATAACGATAAATTAAATAATAATTTTATTTTACCTCAAAATATATAATATTTAGACATTTAAGGTTGTAAAAATATATCTAATGGTTTTCTTGATAATTGTCAGGAATTATAATTTCTTAATATGTCTAACTGTAACTAAAGTTTTACATATAGTGGATATTTATCTAATTACGCTTGGATAAATATGATAATATACAATATATTCGGTCGAAATTAAAATTTTATTTTTGATGGTTTTTTAAAAGATTGTCGAGGACTAAAAGTTCTCGATATGTAAGGCTGTAATTAAAACTTCATATAAAATAATTTTTTAAAATATAATAATTAATTATAATATCTAAACATGTCAGATTGTAATTAAAGTTCTATATCTAATAGATTTTTGAAAAATTGTCGAAAACTGAAAATTCTTGATATGAATAATTGTGATTAAAATACAATTTATGATGGATTTTTAGAAAACTGTATTTAACTAAAATCCCTTAATATGAAAGGACACAATTAATATACTGTGTCAAATAAATTTACAAATGGATGTAATAATTTAAAATAAATTGAAGGATTAGTAAAAAAATAAAAAATTATAAATAGATAAGTTCCAGAAAAATTATATATGATATTTAGTATGTTAAAAACAATTTTCAACACAATAATATGGTTCGGTATTATTACATCATTTTTGTGTTATGGTATTAATAAATATTAAATTATTATATTTTGTCTATTATTATTAATTTTGTGAATCCTATTATTATTAATTTTTCAATATCATATAAACAAAATTGAAAAATATTTTTAATATATTCTTATATATTTTATATAATGAAATAAATATAATCTATAATAATATAAAATTTAATAGAAAATGATGAATCTATTTCTGATGAATAAATATTATAATATTTAAATCAATAATAATCTTTAAAATTTATAAAAGAAGATTTAGATACTATATTAGAATATTAAAAAAATAAAACCACTAATGTGCATCATTTAATATAAAAATGTATTTATTTAGATATAAATTTAGATTCTTATAAAAAATATATAAATAATATCAAAGACACTGATACATTTATCAGCATATTAAAATAATATTAAGAATAGGATATTAGATGGGAATTTTATAAAGATTTATTTAATTTTAATTATTATCCATACGGACACTATCGTGATATTCCTATCTTAAAAATAGATTTAAATAAAGATCCTACACTATATTAATATGTTATATAAAATAAAAACATTAAATTTCTTATAATAAATGACAATGATTAACTAAATAATAATTTGAAACTTAATGATAAAATATATTATTTGGATATAAAATAATGCAAAGATATAAAAAGCCGTTTTTCTAAAAACCATCCCGATATGAAAATTTTCGATGAGAATTATTATAATTAAAATATTATTTCAGATAACTTTTTAAAAGAATGTAAGAATTTATAACACTTAAATATGAGCCATTGTAGCTAAAGTTCTATTTCAGATAATTTTTTAAAATATAATAATTAATTGTTATATTTAGATATGAGTAATTGTTTTTGTTTCGCAATTTCAGATAACTTTTTAAAAGAATGTAAAAATTTATAACACTTAAATATGAGTTTTTGTAATTAAAATACAATTTCAGATAACTTTTTAAAAGAATGCAAATAGCTTTAATATCTGGATATGAGTTATTGTAGCTAAAGCTCTATTTCAGATAACTTTTTAAAAGAATGTAAAAATTTATAACACTTAAATATGAGTTTTTGTAATTAAAATACAATTTCAGATAATTTTTTAAAAGAATGTAAGAATTTATAACACTTAAATATGAGTTTTTGTAGTTAAAATACAATTTCAAATAACTTTTTAAAAGAATGTAAATAGCTTTAATATCTGGATATAAGTTATTGCAGCTAAAGCTCTATTTCAGATAACTTTTTAAAAGAATGTAAAAATTTATAACACTTAAATATGAGTTTTTGTAGTTAAAATACAATTTCAAATAACTTTTTAAAAGAATGTAAATAGCTTTAATATCTGGATATAAGTTATTGCAGCTAAAGCTCTATTTCAGATAACTTTTTAAAAGAATGTAAAAATTTATAACACTTAAATATGAGTTTTTGTAGTTAAAATACAATTTCAAATAACTTTTTAAAAGAATGTAAATAGCTTTAATATCTGGATATGAGTTTTTGTAATTGGGGTGCGATTTCAGATAACTTTTTAAAGGAATGTAAAAATTTATAACACTTGAATATGAGCCATTGTAGCTAAAGCTCTATTTCAGATAATTTTTTAAAAGAATGTAAAAATTTATAACACTTAGATATGAATTTTTGTTATTAAAATACTATCTCAGATAATTTTTTAGAAGAATGTAAATAGCTTTAATATTTAAATATGAGTTATTGTGGCTAAAGCTCTATTTCAGATAACTTTTTAAAAGAATGCAAATAGCTTTAATATCTGAATATGAGTTCATGTGATTAAAATACAATTTCAAATAAATTTTTAAAAGGATGTAAATAGCTTTAATATTTGGATATGAGTCATTGCAATTAAAAATCCATATCTAATGGATTTTTAAAAAATTGTACATAATTAAAAGAACTAAATATGAATTATTGTGATTAAAATACAATTTCTAATAAATTTTTAAAAAATTGTATGTAATTAAAAAAATTAAAAATGAGATATTGTAATTAAAATACAATTTCTGATGGATTTTTACAGACATGTAGTAATCTTTAATATTTAGATATGTATTATTGTAATTAAAATACAGTTTCTAATAAATTTTTAAAAGAATGCAAGAATTTATAAATTCTCCATACGAAATATTGTAATTTAGATAATATTCTTTGAAGATTTTTTAAAATATAATAAATAAATAAAAAAAATTTAAGGGATAAATGAATGAAAATTGAAAAAAAACTTTTAAATAATTCTTTATATTTTATATAAAAAATGCAATAATTATCTTTACTCTAATCTACTCTTATAGAAAATTTAATAGAAAATGATGAATCTATTTCTGACGGACAAATATTAAAATATTTAAATGAATAATCTTAGCTAAATTTTACATAAGAAGATTTTAACATTATATTAGAATATTAAAAAAATAAAACTACTAATGTGCATCATTTAATATAAAAATGTATTTATTTAGATATAAATTTAGATTCTTATAAAAAATACATAAATAATATTAATAATACCAATACAATAATTAGCATATTAAAATAATATCAAGAATAGGATATTAGATGGGAATTTTATAAAAATTTATTTAATTTTGATTATTATCCATACGGACATCAACATAATATTCCTATATTAAAAATACATGAAGAAAATGATCCTATGAAATTTCAAGATATAATTTCAAATAAAAATATAAGATTCCTTATAATAAAAAATAATTAATAATTAAATAATAATTTAAAACTTAATAATAATATATTTTATTTAGATATAAGTAGTGATCTAAAATATTATTACGGTGACTAAATGGATACCAAATCAGGTTTTGATTATTATTATATATAAAATCTTATTTCAGATGGATTTTTATAAGATTGTGGTAATCTTTAATATTTAAATATGGATTATTGCAATTAAAATACAATTTCAGATGGATTCCTTTAGGGATGTAAAAATCTTTAGTATTTAAGTATGAGATATTGCAATTAAAATACAATTTCAGATGGATTCTTATAAGAATGTAAAAATCTTTAAAAATTAAATATGTATAAATGTAATTAAAATACAATTTCAGATGGATTTCTTTAGGAATGTGAAAATCTTTAATATTTATATATGGATGGATGTAATTAAAACTCTATTTCAAATGGATTTATTTAAGGATGTAAAAATCTTTAATATTTAAATATGGATTATTGCAATTAAAATACAATTTCAGATGGATTCCTTTAGAGATGTAAAAATCTTTAATATTTATATATGGATGGATGTAATTAAAACTCTATTTCAAATAGATTCCTTTAAGAATGTAAAAATCTTTTGCATTTAAATATGCACTATTGCAATTAAAACTCCATTTCAAACGGATTTTTAGATTCTTGTAAGAATCTCTAATGTTTAAAAATGAGTTATTGTAGATAAAACTCTATATAATGTGGATTTTTAGATTCTTGTACATAATTATAAAGATTAGATATGTCTTATTGTAACTAAAATTCTATATAATATGGATTTTTAGATAAATGTATATAATTATAAGAATTGGATATATCTCAATGCGGATGTATCTTTATTCCTGATAAAATTTTAGATAATTGTACAAGACTATATGTCTGATATTAAATGTGCGAATTATGAATATCATTATATTTTGCCATCTTTTATAAATAATTCTTTTTCTATATTTTTATATTATCCCTTTAAATGACTTATAATAAAACAATTATCATATTATTATTTTAAAAATTAATATATTATGGGATTTTATAAATTTTCTTAATCAAAATGAGCAAATATTTCATCTATAAATATTGTATTAAATTCATAATTAAAATAATATTTTCTTAATGAATTAACTATAGATAATTGTAAAATAATTTACTCCATAGTACCTAATTATTCTATAGATATGATTTGTTGTTTGTATTTTATAATAATTTCACAATTAAATTCAAATTTTTCATCATCAAATTTAATTTGAAGTTCAAATTTTTTATCTTTTAAATAATGATTAATTATTGAATTAATTGTTTAATTAAATTATTGTGATATATTTTATATAGCTTGGTTAATATATAATTTTATTTATTCTTTAATAAACATATGAAATTTTAATTCAGAATTATATTAATTTTCGATGGTTTATAATTATATTTTATCTTGCAATTATTATTACATATTTGCTAATTAATTTTTAATTTAAGAATTTTCTATTTTTTTTTATTATATTTAATCTGTATATTTTTAAAAAATTGTATTGTATATATCCTAACTTTGTTAAATTTCATTAGATAATTTTTCTTATTTTTTTTTCAACACTTATAATGCATAATTTTATATTATTTCATTATGTTTTTTATTTTCCATATGAATTAAATATTGATCATTTTTCTTTTTTATTTTATTATTAAGAATAGATTATATCATGTAATATTTATAATTTTTATATTATATTCTTTTATTATTTTATTCTTCTATATCAAATTTCATTTATTCACATTATTTTTATAATTTTTATTATTATTAATATAATAAATTATTATAAAATATTTTTTTTTAGTATTTATGGCTTAAAGTTATATCTTATATTTTTTTTTATAAATTATATTTAATGTATTATTTATATTAATATTATAATTATTCTTTTTCTTTTAATTCTTTATCTATTTAATAATATATTTATTCTAATTTTTTTTTATTATTTTATAATTTATTTTAATATTTCAGGGCGAATTTTTTTTTGTTATAATTACAACATTTACATTAATTGTTATATTAAATATTATTTTCTATCATAAGCAAATATTCTTTATTAAATTATTCATCAGAGATATTTTTATATTTATTATATTTTATCAAATATTTATCAATATCACATGATTCGATTTAAATATTTTAACTTTTAATTTATATATCGATATTATACATTTTTTTCACAAGTATTTATAATTCATTTATTCTACTGTCATGATTTATTTATTGGTTATATACAAAATTATTTTCTAAATTTATATGTTCATATTATTATATTTAATTTTTTAATTATTATAAATAATATTTATAATTATTAATACAATGATTTTCTATAGGATTATATTTATTATATTTTTTTACTTTCATAATTAAATCATAAATTGGTAAATTTTTATCCCATTACTCATTAATTTATTATTCGTCTTCATGACATGTTTATATATCTTTAACATTAATATAATCATGTATTATTTATTAATCAAAATTAATATTTAATTCATGATCTACAGCATTTATTTTATATTTAATAATATTATTGCTTCCTTTTTGATTTAATGCTTAAGTTTTTGACATTTAATATCCTTTTTTATTATATTTTTGTATTTTGTTCATTAAATTTTCCATTGTTCTATTTTCATATTTTAAAAAATTTTTATCAATTTCTATATATTATTCTATTTCTTATTCAATTTTATAATTATCATCTATAAAAATGTCACATAAAATATTTTTATTATTTTTAAATTATTATTTACTATTTTCATACTATTCTTTGGAAATTTTTATATTTAATGGTTTTATATCAAGATATTAGCCTATTTTCTAATTAATATTATCTTTTTTTTATTATAATTTTTTTGTTTCAGTATTATGACTATTTTTATATTTTTAAATTTCATCTTCCAGATTGTTAGATTCGTTTTTTTCTTATTCTTCTTATAATTATTTTATTTTTTCTTATAATTCTTCTAATGTAAAATTAATATTTAATGTTCTTAGTTATTATTTTTGTTGCTGATATTATTATTAAACATATTTTATTTTTTTTTAAATTTCTTAATTTATTTCCATTAAATTATATTATTTGACTATTTTTTTTCTTAAATAATCTTTAAAAAAATATTTTATATCATTTTTCTATTATTATACATAAATAAATTAAAATTAATCATAATCAATTTAATTGTCAAATAAAATATCAATTTCTTTTCGTAAACTACCCTTTTTTATTTTTTTACACTTATATTATATATCATTTATTTATATAATTTCATCCCTTTAGCTTATATTTTCATTTAAATTATTTTATTCTGTATTTAATTTATATAGTTCACTTTATAATTTATCATTTTTTTATGAATAATGTCTTCTAATTATATATATTTAATCTTTTATTTATATTTTCAATGTTATTTGAAAATATGTTTTGTCATAGCTTAAAAGATCTTGATTGTTTAATGACATTCTTTCTGCAAATAATGAATATAATATTAATTCTATAAAAGTGCTTTTCCCCGAAGAGTTTTTACCTTATATTTATGTAATATAATTTTTATATTTTGTAAAATCTATATAATTATATTAATCATAACATTTATAATTTTAAAATTATATCTTTAATAATTTTACATTTATTTTTTTTCTTGATATTTCAGTATTTTTTAATAATTCTGTATAATTTTAATAATGATTTTTAAACATTAATTATTAATCTTGATTACTATTATTCATGATAAATGAATATGCATCATTCACAATTTGTTAATTTTCTTCCTATGGTTAGGAATCATCATACTAAAAATATTCAATAAAATATATATTCAAATCATCATCTTTTGTATGTTACATTAATTATTATTTTATTAAATCTTAATATTTATTATTTTCTTATTTATCATAAATGTCAATATCCACTCTTATATCTGATTATATATATAATTATTATATTTCTTTATTATTTCTTTTATCAGATATTTTTATACAATTATTATATATGGTTGCTTAAAATTATCTATGTTCCCAAGGATTTATTAATTTATAATATTTATTACAATTATTATTAATATCCCATAATAAATATCCATGATTATCGTGATATTCATTTTAACTATGTGAAAGTATACTTGATGCATAAGAACATAATGTTTTATTAGATTTTGTATTTTATATAGTTTCATATTTATGCCAATCTCCTAATAAAGCCATATCAATATTATATTTTTTATATAATTATAAATATTTGGATTTTAATACTTATAATTCCACATGTTATAGGATAATTTTTTTTCTAAAGACTCTGTTAGATGTTTATTAAATAATTTAATCTAGACATAATTTATCTGATTCATAATTATTTCTGCTTAATATACTATCAAATGATATGGTAGATAAATGTATAAATAATATATCATCTATTATAAAATAACATGTATTTTTAAAAAAATAAACTTCCTATGAATGATTTATACATTTGTCATTTTCTATTAAAATATTATCATTTATTTCAAAATCATGATTTCCAGGAATTATGAATAATGGATATATTTTTTAAATTTTTTCTTTCATATAATTAAAAAAATCTAAAGAAGAGCTTCCTTATATAGCTATACTATCAAATACATCTCCTGTAATAATTACAATTATATTCATATCTTATTTCTTATATTTTTTTAATTATTCTATTAATTATAATATTACATATTAATATTTATTTATATTTTTATTATCTATATTAAATTAATCCAAAGAAAGATCTAAATTTAAAGTTTATTTTTTTATGTGAATGTCTGAAATATGAACTACATAATCTATTTTATAATTTTAAAATTAATCATTATTGGCTAGAAAATTTCTTTCTTATATTATACATATTTAATGATCAGATATTTATTATTATATTATTTGCTTAGGAACTATATTTTTTTCTTATTCTGCTTACTCTTTATGATATCTTTAAATATGTTTATATAATGCTCTTTTATCTTTTTATAATTTTGTACAATAATTACATATCATGTATGTTTTTTTTACATGATTATATAAATCTTTATAATTTTTATATTCATCTTTATTTATATTTTCTTTCAGGATCTGACATTCCATCATATGATTATGTAAAACTGGTAATACTTTGTAAATTTTATCTCTACAGATACATTTATCTAATTTTAAAAAGACATTTAATTCTTACATATATAAAAATAAAATTTTTTAGATAAAAGAAAAATTGAAATTTTATTTATCATATATTATATTAGATGTATATATAACGATGGAATTAAAAGAATTTAAATATATTCACGGACTTAAAGTTCAAAATAAAAAATAATAAGATTTTATAGATTTTATAGAGAAATTATGTCCATAAAATCTTATTATAAAATCTCATCATATTATTGGACCATATCATTCTATATTTTTATAAATATTTAAGGTAAAACCGTATGAAGAAAGATAATTATGGTAAGAATATTATCCTATTTTTTTGAAATCTAATGTGTGTGAAGTATGTAAAGAATATATAAATTCTCGATAAAATTTTGATTATTAAAATGAATTTTGTGTTTCAAAAGCGCATTTAACTTGTTATGATTGTAGCTATGATTTTGAATGTTCTTAAAAAAATCATGTAGGAATTACTTTCGGTATATCTTCATAGGCTGTTACAGAAGATTTATTGAATATTATAAATGGCGAATATGAAAAAAAATTATATGTAACAATTCATCATTAATTTAAAAAATTAAGACATACAGACATTAAAAATATCATATAAAGTTATATAACGGGAAGAAAAAATTTTTGGAAAAATAGAAAATGATTTATATATTTCATATTTTTTCATAAATATCTTTTTAAACATAAAAAATTGAAAAAAAATTAATATTTCTTTTATATTTTATATAAAAAAATGTAATAATTATCTTTACTCTAATCTACTCTTATAGAAAATTTAATAGAAACAGATAAATCTATTTCTGATGAATAAATATTAGAATGTTTAAATAAATAATCTTAATTAAATTTTATATAAGAAGATATTTAAATTCTAATCCAATATCAAGAAAATAAAACCACTAATGTGCATCATTTAATATAAAAATGTATTTATATTGATTTAAATTTAGATTCCTATAGAAAATATATAAATAACATCAAGAATATTAATATAATAATTTCTATATTAAAATAATATTAAAAGTAAAATATTAGATGGGAATTTTATAAAGATTTATTTAATTTTGATTATTATCCTTATGGATACTATATTAATATTCCTATATTAAAAATAAATTCAGATGAAGATCCTTTAAAATATCAAGACATAATTTTAGATAAAAATATTAAATTTCTTATAATAAAAAATAATGAACATTTAAATAATAATTTGAAACTCAATGATAATATATTTTATTTAAATATATATAATTGTAAAAATATATAAAACGAATTCTTGTAAAGATGTAAGAATTTATAAATTCTTGATATGAGTTTTTGTAATTAAAATACTATTTCTGACGGATTTCTAAATTCTTGTAAGAATTTATAAATTCTTGATATGACATGTTGTTGTTAAGATACAATATCTGATAACTTTTTAAAATATAATACATAATTATAAAAATTAGATATGTCCTATTGTAATTAAAAAACAATTTCTAATAACTTTTTAAAATATAATGTATAGTTGTAAAAGTTAGAAATGAACGTATGTGATTAAGATACAATTTCTAATGGATTTTTAGATAATTGTAAAAATCTTTAATATCTAGATATGTAATATTGTGATTAAACTACCATTTTAAATGGATTTTTAGATTCTTGTAAAAATCTTTAATATTTAAGTATTATATGGTGTAATTAAAATACAATTTCAAACGGATTTTTAGATTCTTGTAAGAATTTATAAATTCTCAATATGAGTTATTGTAATTAAAAAACAATTTCAAATGGATTTTTAGATAAATGTGCATAATTATAAGAATTATATATGATATATTGTAATTAAAATACAATCTCTGATAATTTTTTAAAAGAATGTCAAAATCTTCGATATTTAAATATGTATGAATGCAATTAAAATACTATTTCAAATAATTTTTTAAAATATAATACATAATTATAAAAATTAATCATGTATTAATGTTATTAAATTACGATTTCAGATGGAT
>Ga0213841_1000174_pt1 | contig 129755 bp, 96 predicted proteins | sample SWPATP23_FD_160125 | JGI IMG/M metagenome (GOLD analysis project Ga0213841, IMG submission 160125) | Coastal seawater microbial communities from Marineland, Florida, United States - SWPA TP2 #3 | ecosystem: Environmental > Aquatic > Marine > Coastal | place: USA: Florida | collected 2016-08-14
AATAACCCTTCCATTTTGTCGCGCGCTATTTTAGGAGGGTCGACCTCCAATTGGCGCGCTTTTATTGTCTTGTTTGCCCTAGTTTATCTCGGGACGTTCCCTCTAGAAAAGCCTGGGACGTAACACCGCTTCAAGCGAGTCCATTTGGATAGTGATCCGCTCTACTTCTTTGGCCTGGTCGTATGCCTTTAGCAGGTCCTCGATGTCGTGATGTCGATAACCCTTGCCATCGTAGCGAATAATGAAGGTTACAAGCTGCCCTTTTTTTGGCCTTTCTTCCTCGGTAAGGTGAGCGTTAATTGCTTGCGATTTGTCTAGGAGGAAATGGCCTAGCTGCCTGACTGTATTTTGGTCGATTGTTAAATTTCGTAGCTCTTGATCTCGGAGGAACCTTCCCATGTGGCTATGACTTCCTTGAATATCGATATACGGTGTCCTCTGTTTACCATCATTCGATAGGGTTGGTAAAGCTAATAACAGGCTTGATGTAACGCAGGACAAATTTTGTTTGTTTGTTGAGCAAAAATGACTAGTAAGATTAAACACATAAGTCCGTTAACTATTTGATTTTATTGGGGTTTCGTTAGGGCTATATATTCCGAGCATTTTAAATAAGTTATTGATTTTAAAGAAAATCCTAACAGATTATGATTCCAGTCGTCGGTGGTTCAAGCCCCCCTGAGCCACCCAATTATTTCCTCTATAAATCAAACGCTTAGCGCAATCTTATCGGGTTGGGTGCAGTTTTCCTGTGTCTGTCGGAAGTACAATGGAAGTACACTTTTGATGCTGTTTGTACTTCCATGGTTTGCTTTCCGTCGCAATCAAATGCCGTTTCTTTTTAAATTGACCTACTGTATATTTGAACAGCAATTTTCCCAAATGGGTAATTTAAATAGGAGGTCTGAAAATTGACCAAACTTTTGAATTTCCTTGATTTGTGCTTTGCTGCCGCAGTCTAAATACGGTTGGATTGTCAGGCTCCAAGGTCGATCCTGACGGGGAAATAGGCAGAAATGCTAGGTAAAGACTGGCTACCCCCTCCATTTTCGTTAGAGTGCGTTAATCTCAGGGGCGCCAGCTTAGTGGCCGTATCCACTGAGTAGCTCATGCTTGGGAATATGAGCTGAATTACTGAACGGATAAGGTTGGATCGGGTAACTTCTATTACGGAGTCGCTATGCAGCCAACTAAGGTAGCTGTTACGGCAGGCGCTGTTATGGCAGTTGCGGCAAGCCCTGTTCCACTGCATTTCGATCTAAAAGGGGCCTTTGAGGCCCCTTTTTCATGTTAGTGCCCTGGCTTATTGCCGGTGGCGGCTCCAACCCAGCAAGCAAGTCACTAAGCAAACAGGTAGCTAGACAAACACTGTGGTTCGAGCACCTCTGAATTTTATTGCTGATTGGGGTCCGTTATTCCGGTGGTGCCTTTTTCTTATCGTTTGTATTTTCGATCTGCCGCCTTAAAAAGGCCGCAAGCTTTTCCGCGTCGGCTTTAGACATTCTTTCTTGTATCGGCCTGTTATCTACATAGACCCTAAAATGCCCTTCTTCCTCAACAACTTTGACATCCATTACGTCATTACCTAAAAAATGGATTGAATGCCAAAGCATAAGTAAAGCTAGGCGGGATAACCGTGACGGTTTTCACATGTACAAAAAATGGTCACCAAGCTTAAATGGAGGATGGGAAGGTAGCAAAGCAAAAGTCCCAGAAGGAACCCTATTGTGCAGTTACTTCACCATGAAAAAAGCCGCAATTCTTGTTGAGGTAGGTGACAGGGAGTCTGTCAAAGCTTTGTTAGACAGAGGGAATTGTATGTTCGCGCCGAGGGATCTTTATGTGACTGTCACAAAAGATGCTTCCAGGTATACTACCCCAGCTCTTGCAGAGCTTACTTTTAGGGGAAGCTCTATTTGGGCTAGGATGGATGACCTGGATTGTTGCTATAAGTAGCTTGGTTGCTGATTCTTTCTCTACGTATATTTTACGACAGGCGACCTACAGCCACAGAAACTAAAGGGGGTTATTGTCCGGCCCCGGACCTTGTTCAAAATCTCACCTTCTCACAAGTTGCCAACGTCCCGTTGTCGATAAGAGGCTTAGGAAATAGCTGCTTATCTGTGTCGGGGGTACCAAAATGGTACGCAGGATTTGTTATGTTTGTAACTATCTGAAAAATAAGATAAATTTTAGCATACGCTCCGGTCCATCATCGGGGCCACGGTGAAGCGGCGGGGCGGCTCAGGCCGCGTGGTTACTGGCTTTGTAGTTGATTTTAAAGGTTTTTCCATTAGTGGGTTTATGTGCGTTCTCGGGTGTTTATGTGAGTATTTGGGGAATTGCTGCTACCACATTGCTACTCAAATTTTTGGTAGCACTATGGAGGAACCGATGACCACAATTATCGCCAGGAAGCGCAAGAGTGGGATCCGATATACAGCGCAGATCCGGATAAACGCAATGGTAAGGCAATTTATACGGAATCGGAAACCTTTGATATGAAACGGATAGTCGACAGTGGTTCAGGCCCATCCAGCGGTTATGGGCGTGCATTCGTTCTTCGCTCAGGCATTAGGAGAAAAAGTGGCAAGTGGGCGATATTGCTGAAATACTAAGTAAACCAATGTTACTTTATATTGACAGCGCTGTCATATATAGGTATTGTTGGCGCCTTGACAGGAGAGGGGTGTGGGCGTGAGAAGACTGAGTGCGCGCATAAATTCGCGGGCTTGCACTGCAACAGTCTGTTCATGCATAGTCTTGGGAGTAAGTGCAAGACTTGTGGGTGGCGGACAGAATATAAAGACTCAACATTGAATAACCTGGAAAAGCTACTGTACCTCAGAGGGATCTCCGCCGAGTATTACGATTATTCGGGAGAGCGAATCCTCATTCCGTGGGAGGATCGGCTGCGCCTATTGCGTGAGTCCGGCTGCGATCCACATGACGATATGGCTGTCGATAAAGCCATTTTCGATCTCGATGCCAGGCCTTGGCAGAACTGGCTCAGACCGCTACACATTGTTACCCAGGGCGAATCGGCATTTCTGCAGGTTTGTCTGCACCCCGAAGCATTAAACGACCCCATCCATTGGCAGATAACGACAGAGCTTGAGAGCCAGCTGTGTGGCCAGTTTACCCCCGTCGAATTGGAAGAAGACGGGGAGTATTATAGTGGCGATGTCCGCTATTCCCGCCGTCGTTTGCCAATACCCAACGTTGAGCCCGGATACCACCAGGTTTCTCTATGGAGGGAGCAGCGCCGTGAACAGGCTTCCCTGGTTGTTGCGCCCCCCCGGTGTTATGAAGGCAACTCGCCGGCCGAACCCTTGTGGGGTATCAGCTGCCAGCTCTACAGCATCAGGTCGGCGCGCAATTGGGGAATTGGTGATTATACCGATCTGTTCGATCTCGTCGGTCTGGCCGCCGAAGCCGGGATGGATATGATCGCCATCAATCCCATTCATGCGCCTATACTTGACGACCAGAATTCGGTTAGCCCCTATAGCCCGTCGGATCGGCGTTTTCTCAATCCGCTCTACATAGACCCGGAACAGGAAGAGGATTTTTCCGAGTGTGAGGAACTGCTCGCCGAATTTGGTACTGCCCAATTCCGGGCGCACTTGGATAGGCTGCGGGCGGCCGAGTGGGTGGAATATCCTGCAGTAATGGCGGTTAAATTTCGTGTTTTTGCACACATGTTCAATCAGTTCCGGGCGACACACCTGGTGGCGGGGACAGCACGGGCGAAGGCGTTTCACAGTTTTGTCAGCAAGCGCGGTGCATCGCTAACGGCTTTCTCCGAATTCGAGTCACAACACAACCACTTAAACATCGATTGTAGCGATGACCCTGTATTTCACCAATATTTGCAATGGTTGTCCCATCAACAATTGACGGCTTGTCAGACGTTGGCCACCGAACGTGGAATGACGGTGGGACTGCTAGGGGATCTCGCTGTGGGAGCCGTCAGGGAGGGTGCCGAAGTTGCGGAAAACGCTGATCTGTTTTGTCCCACGGCAACCATTGGCGCGCCTCCCGATCAGTTCTCGGCGCAAGGGCAGGACTGGTCACTTCCAGCGTTGAATCCTGTAGCGATGCGGGACAGCAAGTTCCAGCATTATATTCAATTGCTGCGGGCTAACATGGCGCCCTACGGTGCGCTGAGAATCGATCATATTCTCGGGCTTCTGCGCCTTTGGTGGTGTTTGCCGGGGGTCGAAAGGGGCACGTACGTCTATTACCCGTTTACCGATCTTATACGCCTGTTGTGCCTCGAGAGCCAGCGCAATTGTTGCCAGGTTATCGGTGAGGATATGGGGTTGGTACCGGATGAATTGCGACAGGCCATGGACGCTGCGGGGGTATACAGCAACAGTTTGTTTTATTTCGATAGAGATCACGGTCAAGGTTTTAGCAGGCCAGAGTCTCACAATCCAAGCGCATTGCTAATGGTGGCGAATCACGATGTGCCAACCCTGGTGGGTTGGTGGTCGGGCACCGATATCTCCTTACAAAGGGAAATCGGATTGCTCGATAGCGGAGCATCTGAGGCCAGGGCGATTGAGGCGCGAAGTGTCGATAAAACCCGGTTGCTCGAATGGCTAAATCAGCAACAACTGCTGCCCACCGACTGGATTGGCTCAACCCCCGACAGGGCATTTGATCTGTCCCTTTGTGGAGCGATTTTGAAGGCCAATGCCCGCAGCCGATCTAAAATGATGTTATTCCAGCTGGACGATCTTATGCTGGAGGAGAAACCGGTCAATATTCCGGGTACCTGGCGGGAATATCCCAATTGGCGACGCAAGCTGAAACGGAATTTTTCCGATCTATTTCACGACCCCGAAATCCGGGGCTTGTTAAAGACTATTTACCAGCAACGAAAACAATGAAAGATCAAACTACCTCTTTGTTAAGTAACGAACAAATCGATGCACTGATAAGCGCCAGTAATGAGGATGTGTTTGCCGTGTTGGGTTTGCACGAACATCCAGCCGGCAAGGGTTTGCTTGCGCGAGCGCTGTTGCCCGGTGCGCAAGCCGTTGACGTGATCGCCAGAAAAGGCAATAGAAAAGTGGCGTCTCTGACGCAGGTGCAGGAAGCTGGGCTGTTCGAAGGAAAGCTGGGCCGTCGAAAGAATCGCTTTGATTACTATTTCCGGGTCCAGTACGAAAACCACCTGATCGAATGCGAGGACCCCTATCGCTTCCCTTCATTACTCAGTGAAGAAAACCTTTACTACTTCTGCGAGGGAACCCAGGAGCAGCTGTATAAATGGATGGGGGCCCACCCAAGGGAAGTCGATGGAATCAACGGCATGCTTTTTGTGGTTTGGGCACCGCACGCGAGTCGGGTGTCGGTGGTCGGTGATTTCAATCATTGGGACGGCCGTCGTCATGCCATGCGCCTGCACCCTGCTGCCGGTGTCTGGGAGATTTTTATCCCGGGAATTGGCGAGGGGGTCAACTACAAATTTGAAATCAGAAATCGTGACGGACAAGTATTGCCGCTAAAGGCAGACCCCTATGGGTTCGCTCACCAGCACCCGCCGGAAACGGCTTCTCGAACCGTGTCCTCGCGGGGGTTTCAATGGAATGACGGAGAATGGATGTCGGCGCGTGAGCGGTCTGCCGATCATTACCATGGGCCGGTTTCCATCTATGAGGTCCACGCTGGCTCGTGGCGACGCATACCGGAGGATGGTAATCGCTACCTGACCTACCGTGAACTGGCCGATGAGTTAATTCCTTATGTGAAGAACCTGGGTTTCACTCATATTCAGTTTATGCCCCTGAGCGAATACCCCTTCGATGGTTCCTGGGGCTACCAGCCGATTGGCATGTATGCGCCGACCTGTCGTTTCGGCACACCGGACGAGTTTAAATATTTTGTCGATTGTTGCCATCGTCAGGAAATCGGTGTGCTTTTGGACTGGGTGCCGGGACATTTCCCGACGGATGAGCACGGCATAGGTTGCTTTGACGGAAGTTGCCTTTATGAGCACGAAGATGAACGCCAAGGCTTTCATCCCGACTGGAACACGCTTATCTATAACTATGGCAGATCCGAGGTCAAAAGTTACCTGATTAGTAACGCCATGTACTGGATGGAGGAATTTCATCTCGATGGTTTGCGAGTCGACGCCGTGGCTTCTATGCTTTACCTGGACTACAGCCGCAAGGAGGGGGAGTGGATTCCGAACGAGTATGGCGGACGCGAAAACCTGGATGCCATTGAGCTGCTCAAGCAAGTCAATAATCGGGTCTATTACAACTACCCTGGCGTGATGATGGTGGCGGAAGAGTCGACTGCCTGGCCCGGCGTGTCCCGTCCCACCAGCGAAGGTGGCCTTGGTTTCGGCTTTAAGTGGAATATGGGGTGGATGAATGACACGCTGCATTATATGGCGCGCGACCCGATCTACCGAAAATATCATCATAACGAAATGACGTTCGGATTGGTTTACAGCTTCAGCGAGAATTTCATTCTGCCGCTCAGCCATGACGAAGTTGTCCATGGCAAAGGCTCGCTGATTAACAAGATGCCAGGCGATGACTGGCAAAAGTTTGCCAACTTACGAGCCTTCCTGGGCTTTATGTGGACCCACCCGGGTAAGAAACTGTTATTTATGGGCGGGGAATTTGCGCAGTGGCAGGAGTGGAATCACGACCAGAGCCTCGATTGGCATTTGCTTGAGGGATCGATGCACGCTGGGATGCAATTGTTGGTTAAAGATCTGAACTACCTCTATCGCGATCTGCCGGCGCTGCATGAACTCGATTGTGATGCCGGTGGTTTCGAGTGGCTCGATGTTGAAAACAGGGATCTCTCCATTTTCGTATTTCTGCGTAAAGGGAATAAAGGCACCGCGCCGGCCCTCGTGGTCGTCAATATGACGCCAACCCCGCACCACGACTACCGGGTGGGTGTTCCACACCCGGGGCGTTACGCGGAACGACTGAACACAGACAGTGCTCTCTATGGCGGCAGTAACATTGGGAATAGTGGCGGTGTATTCGCGGATGAAAGGGGTTGGCAGGGGCAGCCCTATTCTATCAAGATCGTAGTGCCGCCATTAGCGACAGTGGTTCTTCAGCTTGAGGATTAACCTGCATGACGAAGGCAGCCTCAATTCACCCCGGTAAAGCTTATCCCCTTGGCGCGACCTGGGATGGAAAGGGCGTTAACTTTGCGCTTTTTTCTGCCAACGCGGATAAGGTCGAGCTTTGCCTGTTTAACGGTGCAGGGGATCGCGAGATACGGCGCATCCCTTTGCCGACGCGCACTAACCTGGTTTGGCACGGGTATTTGCCGGGCGTCGAGCCCGGTACGCTCTACGGTTATCGGGTGTACGGTCCTTATGAACCGCATTTGGGGCACCGCTTTAATCATCACAAGCTGCTTATCGACCCCTACGCGCGGGCAATTGCAGGATCACTAAACCAAGCGGCGTACCAATTCGGCTACGACCCCGATAGCGAGGACCTGGATCTCTCTTTTTGCACCAGGGACTCCGCGCCCTATGTGCCCAAATGCCGTGTTGTCGCACCGCTGCCGACATTGAAGGATAACCGGCCGAATATCAGTTGGCCGGACACGATCCTATACGAGTCTCATGTGCGCGGCTTCACAATCGCGAACCCGGAAATCCCCGAATCACTGCGCGGCACCTTTTCAGGCATGGCGCAACCCCAGGTCATCGATTACTTGAAGGCACTTGGGGTGACTTCGGTGGAACTCTTGCCTGTGCAAGGCCTGATGAACGAAGGCTTCCTGCAGAAAAAAGGGCTATCCAACTACTGGGGATATAACAGTCTCACCTTCTTCGCGACAGAGCAGCGTTACACCTGTTCACAGGGCATTAAAGAGTTTCGTGAAATGGTTGCGCGTTTCCACGATGCCGGTCTGGAAGTCATTCTCGATGTGGTTTACAACCATACGGCCGAAGGTGACCACTTGGGGCCCACGCTATCGTTCCGCGGCATCGACAACGCCTCCTATTATCGACTGTTACCGGAAGATCCGCGTCACTATATTAACGATACCGGCTGTGGCAACACGTTGAATATTGCGCATCCTCGCGTCCTGCAGATGGTTATGGACAGCTTGCGCTTTTGGGTTGCTGAAATGGGGGTCGATGGATTTCGCTTTGACCTGGCTTCCGTATTGGGACGCGAAGCGCACGGGTTCGATTCGGGCAGCGGCTGTCTGGATGCTATTGCCCAGGACCCGGTGTTGGCACAGGCAAAATTGATCGCGGAGCCGTGGGATATCGGGCCGGGTGGCTATCAACTGGGGCATTTTCCCTGCGGGTGGGCCGAATGGAATGACCGGTTCAGGGATATTTCGAGACGATACTGGCGCGGCGAAAATGGCCTGTTGCCGGAATTGGCGCGAAATATTCACGGCTCAAGTGATCTGTTCCATCAACCCGGTCGAAGCCCCTGGGCCAGTGTAAACTTTGTTACCGCTCACGACGGATTTACCCTCCACGACCTGGTCAGTTACAGCGAAAAGCGTAACGAGGCCAACGGTGAGAAAAACCGGGATGGACATTCAGCCAACTACAGTGCGAACTACGGTGTTGAGGGAGAAACGGATGACCCCGACATTAGCACATTGAGACGCCGGCAAAGACGCAACCTGCTGGCGACAGTGTTGCTATCGCAGGGTACGCCTATGTTGCAGGCTGGCGATGAAAGGGGGCATAGCCAGGGCGGGAACAACAACGCCTATTGCCAGGACAATGAGACCACCTGGCTGGATTGGAACGCCGCAGATGCGCACCAGCAATCATTAACACGCTTTGTCAGCAGGCTGATCGACTTAAGGAAGAGACATGACCTTTTGCGCTGGCCGACCTATTTGCACGGCGACATCCAATCGCGGGGCGGGAAATTGCTCTGGTTGAATTCCCGGGGAACGAAAATGCATCGTGAACAGTGGCAGGATCGTGGAGAGAAGAGCTTTGGTTACTTGCTCACCAACGATGCGAGGGATGAAACCGCCGATTCAATCCAGTCACTACTGATCTTTTTTAATGCCGCCAATCACGAGCAGTGTTTTGGGGTGCCGGAAGTGGAGCGCGTCAGTGCTTGGACTCTGTGCCTCGATACAACCGTCGAAGATGGCGTGACTTCCGAACGGGAGTTCGCCCCAGGCGAAGGTATCACGTTGAAGAATCGCTCTCTTGTGGTGTTGGAGAGCAGGGAATAGAAGCTGACTGTAACTTGAGATGACTATGACAACTATGCCAAAACCTCCGATGTTGGATGAAGAAGCCATGGATGCCGACCTGTCCCGGCACTTGAACGTCACTTTGGGCCGGGACAGTTCCACCTCCCACCGCTATTTGTATAACGCCCTTGCTCTGACGATTCGAGATCGCTTGGTAAAGCGCTGGCGCAAAACGCGTGACAAGTATAACGAGGAAAACCCGAAGCGGGTGAACTACTTGTCACTGGAGTTTCTGATGGGAAGGACCCTGACCAATGCCGTGCTAAATCTCGATTTGGAAGATGATGTGCGTGCAGCACTGAAAGACTATGGATGTACCTTGGAGGACTTGGCGGAGGAAGAACGCGATGCCGGACTGGGCAATGGCGGTTTGGGGCGCCTGGCGGCGTGTTTTCTGGACAGTTGCGCCACGCTGGAATTACCGGTGACGGGCTACGGTATCCGCTACGAGTACGGCATGTTCAACCAGAAGATCGAGAATGGTTATCAGGTGGAGTCTCCCGATAACTGGTTGCGCGAAGGCTATCCGTGGGAAATCGAATGCCCGGAAAATACCCGACGTATCAAGTTCTTCGGCCATACCGAAGTGATCACTGATAGCGAAGGAGGCCAAACCACACGCTGGGTAGGTACCCACGACGTGCTGGCTGTGCCTTACGACATCCCGGTGCCGGGTTATCGCAACGGTACAGTGAATACACTGCGTTTGTGGAAATCGGAAGCCACCGACGAATTTAATCTGGATGAGTTCAACGCTGGCAGTTATACCGAGTCCGTGGCGACAAAGAATGCCGCGGAGCAAATTACCATGGTTCTGTACCCCAACGATGTCAGTGAGAACGGTAAGGAGCTGCGCTTGCGGCAGCAGTATTTCCTGGCATCCGCCAGTTTGCAGGATGTCATGGACCGCTGGATTAACAAGCATGGGCGCAATTTCGAGAAATTCCCGGAATTCAATTGCTTTCAGCTGAACGATACCCATCCGACCCTGGCCATTCCGGAAATGATGCGCCTGTTGTTGGATGAATACCATCTCGGTTGGGAGCGAGCCTGGGACTTAACCACTCGCACCATGGCCTATACCAACCATACATTGCTGCCGGAAGCCCTGGAGAAGTGGTCGGTCAATCTGTTCCGCCATTTACTGCCTCGCCTGTTGGAGATCATCTTTGAAGTCAACGCCCGATACCTGAGCGAAGTTTCCCAGCGTTGGCCGGGTGACAATGACCGTCTGCGACGCATGTCCATCATTGAGGAGGAGGATGAGCCACAGGTGCGCATGGCCTATTTGGCGAATGTCGCGAGCTTTTCGATTAATGGCGTAGCGGCGTTGCACACGGAACTGCTAAAACATGGCCTGTTCAGTGACTTCTACGACATGTGGCCTGAGAAGTTTAATAACAAAACCAATGGTGTGACTCCTCGACGGTGGTTGGCCTACTGCAACCCCGATCTCACCACTCTCATCAGTGAGAAGATAGGGGATAATTGGGTCTCCCACTTTGATGAAATTGAAAAGTTGGCCCCCTTTGCCGATGATCAAGATTTTCAGTCCCAATGGCAATTTTGCAAGCTGAAAAACAAGCAGAAGCTCAGTGAATTGGTAGAGCGCGAGTGCGGCGTTGAATTTGATACCAGCATGATATTTGATGTGCAGGTCAAACGCATCCATGAATATAAACGCCAGTTACTCAATATACTTCACGTTATTCACCTTTATGACCGGGTTTCCCGTGGCGACATCGAAGGTTTGCAGCCTCGCTGTGTGTTAATCGGGGGTAAAGCAGCACCGGGTTACCACATGGCCAAGTTGATTATTAAACTGATCAATAATGTGGCTTCGGTGGTGAACGAAGATCCGCGTGCGAAGCCCTGGTTGCGCCTCGCCTTCCTGCCCAATTACCGGGTCAGTTCTATGGAGACTATCTGCGCGGGCGCCGATTTGTCCGAGCAAATCTCCACCGCCGGTAAGGAAGCTTCTGGTACGGGCAACATGAAGTTTATGATGAATGGCGCCGTTACCATTGGCACCTATGACGGAGCGAACATTGAGATTCTCGATGCGGTAGGCGAGGACAATTTCTTCCTCTTCGGCTTAAAGGCCCATGAGATCGAGGAGCTGCGTCCTTCTTATAATCCGCAGGCACATATTGCCGAGGACCGGAATCTCGAAAGCGTGATCAAATTGATTCGTTCAGGGCATTTTAATCTGTTCGAAAACGGGCTTTTCGATCCGATTTTGAATGCGCTTTGTGATCCCTGCGATCCCTGGATGACAGCTGCAGACTTTACAGGTTATGTGGCGGCACAGCAGCGCGTGAGTGACGCATATATAGATGCCGAGCGTTGGACGCGTATGAGTATCCTGAACACCGCCGCCAGCGGACATTTTTCCAGTGACCGAACGATTACATCATATCATTCGGATATTTGGAGTCAGGAGTAATTAACCAAACCATAGACACCAAAGGGGGTTGTTATGGAAGCAGTAAAACATTCGCGTTACGTAAGTCGTTTGACCCGCGATACATTTGCACTGATATTGGCCGGCGGTCGAGGTTCCCGGTTACATGAACTGACAGACTGGCGTGCCAAACCGGCGCTCTATTTCGGCGGTAAATTCCGTATTATCGACTTTCCGCTTTCTAACTGCATAAATTCCGGTATCCGCCGGATTGGCGTGGCGACTCAATACAAGTCTCACTCCCTGGTACGCCATCTGGTGCGCGGGTGGAGCCACTTTAAAAAGGAGTTGCGTGAATATGTGGAAATTCTTCCCGCTTCACAGCGCTACTCCGATGAGTGGTATCAGGGTACAGCGGATGCCATATACCAGAACCTGGATATTATCTATGCCGATATGCCCAAATATGTGATGGTCCTTTCCGGTGACCACATCTATAAAATGGACTATGGCACGATGCTCGCGGCCCATGTCGATAGCGGCGCCGATATGACGGTATCCTGTCTGGAAGTGCCGGTGGAAGAGGCCGCGGGCGCCTTCGGCGTTATGCAGGTCGATGCCTCCAACCGGGTCATTGGCTTCCAGGAAAAGCCCGCCAATCCGGCACCGGTTCCCGACAACGACAGCTTGACATTGGCATCGATGGGCAATTACATATTCAATACCGAGTTTCTGTTTGAGCACCTTAAAAAAGATGCTGAAAATCCCAGCTCTTCACACGATTTCGGTAACGATATCATTCCCGCCATTATTAACGACCATAAAGTCTATGCCTTCCGTTATCGCGACGAACTGAGCGGGGGGCAGGCTTACTGGCGCGATGTGGGCACCCTGGATTCTTTCTGGGAAGCCAATATGGAGTTGGTTGAGGTCTCGCCAGCGCTTAACTTGTACGATGAGGATTGGCCCATATGGACCTATCAGGCGCAACTGCCCCCGGCGAAATTTGTACTGGATGACGATGACAGACGCGGCGTAGCAATCGACTCGTCGGTTTCCGGAGGTTGTATTATTTCCGGTTCGACCGTTCGCAGGTCCGTGCTGTTTTCCAATGTCAGGGTCCGTTCTTACTCAACGATTGAGGAAGCGGTGGTATTGCCCGAGGTTGAAGTGGGAGAAAACTGTAAAATCAAACGCGCCATTGTCGACCGGGGATGTATTATTCCCGAAGGAACCGTGATAGGTTACGACCACGAGCAGGACCGGGCCCGTGGATTCAGGGTTACCGACAAGGGTATTGTGCTGGTAACCAAGGGTATGCTGGGGCAACGCACCGGTTTTGCCTAACGGCGAGGAAAACAAATATGAAAATCGTTGCAACTCAGCCCTTTGGCGACCAGAAACCCGGAACCTCGGGCCTGCGAAAGAAGGTTAAGGTATTCCAACAACCCAACTACCTTGAAAATTTCGTCCAGTCGATTTTCAACACGATCTCACCTTGCGAAGGCAAGACCCTGGTGCTTGGTGGCGACGGGCGATTTTACAACCGCGAGGCTATTCAGGTCATTATTAAAATGGCGGTGGCCAATGGCATTGGCAAGCTGCTTGTTGGACAGAGCGGGATCCTTTCAACGCCAGCGGTATCCTGCCTGATTCGCAAGTATGGAGCTGACGGCGGCATTGTGCTGTCGGCGAGTCATAACCCGGGCGGCCCCGATGAAGATTTCGGTATCAAATTCAATGCTTCGAACGGTGCGCCAGCGCCGGAGGGACTGACCGAGGCAATTGCCGTCGGCTCCCGGGAAATTACCACTTACAAAATTGCAGACTTGGGTGATATCGATCTCGATCAACTGGGCTCTCTCCCGGTGGGCGATACGCAAGTGGAAATTGTGGATTCGGTAGCCGATTATGCGGAACTGATGGCCAGTCTGTTCGATTTTGAGGCCATCCGGGCGCTGTTCAAAGGCGATTCGTTCAAGGTGTGCTTTGATGCGATGCACGCTGTCACCGGTGGCTATGCCGTTGAGATACTGGAGCGCCAGTTGGGCGCAAACGTCGGAACCGTGATCAACGGTGTCCCCCAGCCGGATTTCGGTGGCGGGCACCCTGACCCGAACCTGATTCATGCCCGTGAGCTGGTGGAAAGGATGCAAAAGGGTAGCGGCATGAGCTTCGGGGCGGCATCCGACGGAGATGGTGACCGCAACATGGTACTGGGCGAGGGTTTCTATATTAATCCTTGTGACAGCCTGGCGGTGATCGCGGCCAATGCCCACCTTGTGCCGGCCTTTGCGACCGGATTGACGGGCGTTGCGCGCTCCATGCCAACCAGTCGAGCCCTGGACCGGGTCGCCACTGCGCTGGGCATTGACTGCTATGAGACGCCCACGGGCTGGAAATACTTCGGAAATCTGTTGGACGACGGCAGAATTCAGCTCTGTGGCGAGGAAAGCTTCGGCACTGGTGCAAATCATGTGCGGGAGAAGGACGGTCTATGGGCAGTGCTCTGTTGGCTCAACATCCTGGCGGTGAAACAGATGACCCCCGAGCAGATACTCCGTCAGCACTGGCAAAAATTCGGTCGGGATTATTTTTCTCGCCACGACTATGAAGCCGTGGATACTGAGCTGGCGAACAAGATGTTCTCGACGTTGAAATTGGACCTGCCCCAGCTTATAGGGTGCAGTTTCCAGGGGTTACAGATAACGGCGGCGGACGACTTCAGTTATACCGATCCGGTGGATAACAGTCACACCGAGAAGCAGGGCGTCAGGATTTTGTTTGACAACGGCGCTCGAATCGTTATGCGGCTGTCGGGCACTGGCACCCAGGGGGCGACTTTGCGGGTCTACTTCGATTGCTATGAAGACGATCCCGAGCGACTGGACCAGAATCCCCAGGAGGCCCTACACGCATTGATTCTGGCGGCGGACGAGATTGCCGGCATTGGCAAATTCACGGGACGCGCTGCACCGGATGTTATCACCTGATAACGGCATCACAAGAGAAGTTGCTATGCAAAACAAGATGAATGTGCTCATGGTAGCGTCGGAAAACGATGCTCTGCCCGGCGGTAAAGTCGGTGGTATCGGCGACGTGGTGCGGGATGCGCCGGTTGCGTTGGCGGAGGCGGGGTGCCTTGTCCATGTGGTTACGCCCGCGTATCGATTATTTTCGCGGCTCCCCGGGGCGGATAGGATTGATGCGTTTGCGATCCCTTTTGCGGGGGAAAACCACGAAGTGACGCTGTATCAGGTGCCGCCGAAAGTGGCGGTGGAAGGTGTGACCCACTGGGCTATTGAACTGCCGGATTGGGTCGCGCCGGCGGCTAGCGGCATCTATTGCAATGATCCGCCCGAAGCGCCTTTCGCAACTGATGCGACAAAATTCGCTTGTTTTTGCAGCGCAGTGGCAACTGCCATTATCCGGGGCTGTTTCGGTGCCCTGGAGGTGGTGCACCTGCACGACTGGCACGCCGCCATGCTGCTCCTGTTGCGACAGTATGACGCCTCTTTTGAGGCGCTCAGAGGTATTCGCACGGTTTACACAATTCATAATTTGGCGTTGCAGGGCGTACGTCCGTTGCACGACCATGCATCATCCCTGGGGGCCTGGTTTCCCGGTCTGAACTATGAGCAGCAGGTGGTCAACGACCCGCACGCAGCGCACTGTATCAATCCGATGCGCACGGGTATCAACCTCTCCGATAAGGTCCATGTCGTATCGCCCACCTATGCCAAAGAGATATTGCTGCCCAGTGACCCCGAGCGTGGTTATATCGGTGGAGAAGGGTTGCAGGCCGATTTGGTAACCGCCCAGTCCCAGGGTAAGCTGGTAGGGATACTCAACGGTTGTAATTATTCGGCGCATAAAGGCCAGAAATGGTCAAAGACAAAGCTGGCGAAGCTGTTGAATGAACAAATGCTTGCTCTGATTGCTAAGCACCCGGTGGTGGATAGTGCGCTTTATATCGCTCAGCAACGTATTGCGTTGTTTTCCGGCAAAAAAAGCCTGGGGATGCTGGTTACCAGTGTCGGCCGTATCACGGACCAGAAAGTGCGTCTATTGTGCGAAGTTATGCCGTCTGGGCAATCGGCGCTTGATGAACTACTGATCCAGTTAGGCAGCGAAGGCGCGATGATCCTGTTGGGGAGTGGCGATAGTGCGCTGGAGCAGTTCTTGACCGAGGTGGCAGGTCGCCGTGAGAATTTTATTTTTGTGAAGGGCTATTCCGAGGCGTTGTCTGAAGCGCTATATCAGGCGGGCGATCTTTTCCTTATGCCGAGTTCGTTCGAACCCTGTGGCATCAGTCAAATGCTGGCTATGCGAGAGGGGCAACCCTGTCTGGTCCACGGAGTGGGTGGCTTGAATGATACAGTGAAGGACAACGTCAGTGGCTTCAGCTTCCATGGGGATAGTTTGGCGGAACAGGCGGCGAACATGCTCAAATGTTTTGCCAAAGCCAAAACGTTGAAGCAGGAGAGGGGAGAGCAGTGGAAGGAGATTGGCAACAATGCGGCCAATGAACGTTTTCTCTGGCGTCATAGCGCTGAACAATATATCAGTGATATTTATCAGGCTTGAAGGAAGGGGCTACCCTCCCGCAATTGCGCCAACGATCAACAGCGGCTCCTTCCCCGAAACCACGGCATCTGGTAAAGACGCCTCCGGCGATTGATGCGACCAGTCCTCCGCACAGGCAAAAAAACGGATCATAGGCCTGCGTCGCCGGGTGTCGTGATGGCGGATTGTGCCACACAACATGGGGTAGCGGGCTTCGAGTACATCCAGCGCGGCACTCAGTGTCACCGGTTCCGCCACCTCCAGCTCCACCTCTCGGCCCACCCGCGCTAACGTTTGCAGGCGCGGTGGCAAAATCACCCGGATCATGGCAGCGTCTGCACTTCAACGGACAGCACCGCCGGCAGGTCCCGGACAATCGGTTTCCAGCTGTTGCCGCTGTTGTTGGAGGCGTACACCTGGCCGCCGGTGGTGCCGAAGTAGATACCGCAATCGTCCAGAGTGTCTACCGCCATCGCATCGCGCAGCACATTGACGTAACAATTTTGCTGGGGCAGACCCTCGGTAAGCGCCTCCCACTCATTCCCACCAGCGCGGCTGCGATAGACCCGCAGCTTGCCGTCGGGCGGGAAGTGTTCGGAATCACTTTTTATCGGCACCACATAGACGGTGTCAGGGTCGTGGGTGTGCACAGCGATGGGAAAACCAAAGTCACTGGGCAGGTTGCCGCTGATCTCAAACCAGGACTCGCCGCCATCGTCGCTGCGCATTACGTCCCAGTGTTTCTGCATAAACAGGACACCGGGGCGGGAAGGGTGCATGGTCAGGCTGTGGACACAGTGGCCCACTTCCGCCGTGGGCTCCGGGATATACTCCGATACCAGGCCCCTGTTGATGGGGCGCCAGGATTTACCGCCATCGTCGGTGCGGAAGGCACCAGCGGCGGAGATACCCACATAGATGCGTTGAGGATCACTGGGATCCAGTAAAATGGTGTGCAGGCACATGCCGCCGGCGCCCGGTTGCCACGCCTTGCCGGTGCCGTGGCCGCGCAGGCCGGCCAGCTCCTGCCAGGTCTCGCCGCCGTCCGCGGTGTGGAACAGGGCGGCGTCTTCCACCCCGGCGTAAACCTTGTCCGGATCGGTCAATGAAGGTTCCAGATGCCAGACCCGCTTGAATTCCCAGGGGCGGGGGGTGCCGTCGTACCACTGGTGCTCGGTCAATGGTGCACCGGTTTCAGGCGAGGTGTCGTAGACAAACCTGTTGCTTTCGCCGGCGGGGTGTCCCTCGGGGACTGCAGATTCGCCCGGGGTCGAGCCTGGCTGTTCCCAGGTTTTGCCGCCGTCTTTGGAACGCTGGATCACCTGGCCAAACCAGTCACTACACTGGGCCGCATACAGCCGATCGGGGTCAACCGGGGATCCCTTCATATGGTAGATCTCCCACCCCGCAAAGTGCGGGCCTTCCACCTGCCACTGTTGCCGTTTTCCGTCAGAGGTCAAAATAAACGCCCCTTTGCGTGTCCCCACTAAAACTCTTACCCGGCTCATAATATTCTCCCTAGTGTGTACAGCGGTGCCGCTTGTTCAGATGAAGGATAGACCATTTTGCGGGAGTACAGGCGGCGGGGTGTTAGTGGCGGGGGGCTCAGGGTTGCCAATCGTCAAATGGCTGGTCGATGCTGTTCAACACTCGTTGCAATTTTCCCTTGTGGCGCAGCTGGTCGATGGTATTGCTCAGCATCAGATCCAGTTCGCCACCGCGGCTACCTTTGGGCAACACCATTTTGACCTCAAAGGTTTTATAGAGTCGGCGTTGAATGTTCGCCAGGTTGTAGCGTTTGATTAAGGGATCAATGGCCATATCGGCATAGATCAGCCCATCCAGGCGACCCGCCGCCACCTTTTTGATACTGCAGGCCAGACAAGCGGAGGGGTGTATTTTAAAGTCAAAATACTCCTTGTGGACCGTGTCGGTTTCGATGATGTATTGGTCGAGTTCGCTCAGATCCACGGGATTATTTTTGTTGTCGTACAACACAAAGTTCACATGAAAAATGGTGGCGGTGGAATAGTCGTAGTCCAACTCGCGGCCCGTGGAGTAGGGCGCTTCGATCAACGGCACGTGAAAGTCCACCTCGCGGTTTTTGACAAACTGCATGGAGCGTGAGAAGGGCAGGAGCCTGATCCGTATCTCGTTGCCCGACTCTTCGGAAAGGGCTTTGATAAAGTTGATCAGCACGCCTTCATCGGCACTCTCTGCATACATCGGCATCTGCGCAACGCCGGCGGTGAGCTGTCCACCTTGTGTCAGGCTGCAGAACAGCAAAATTATGATGCAAATGACAGGATTTCGCATAAGTTGACACGTGTTTGTCGATATAAAAAGTATAGAGCCAGGCCCAACCCTCCGCTCACCATTTGGTAAACTGAGGTCTTTTCTATTTATGTAATCATAAAAAAATGGCTGGTTATTCGATAACGGTTATTAAAAAAGCCTGTAAATACAGCCCGCAGCTAGTGGCACGTAATTTGCCCTGCATTATAAGGTTGAGCTACCCAGCAGCGACATTGTTAAACAGGCTGCAAACATCTACCGCATCCGGGCGCAAGGTCGGGTACCGGCTGACCTGGCCGGGGAAGCGCAACAAAAGGTGGCCAAGGGCAGCGAGTTGATCAAGTCCTCCTCGACGTTGATCGAGCGGTTGGAGGCCACCACCAAACAGTCTGAGTATTATCTGGCGGAACTGCAACAAAAAAGTCAGGAGATCGGCGGTATTGTGGACGTGATTCAGGGGGTGGCCGAACAGACCAATCTGCTGGCACTCAACGCGGCCATTGAGGCAGCGCGCGCCGGTGAGAATGGTCGCGGTTTTGCCGTAGTGGCCGATGAGGTACGAACCCTGGCGCAGAGTACCCAGATGTCGACACAAAAAATCAGCGATATGGTGGAGGCCTTAAATGGCGGTATCGATCAGATCACCCGCTCCATGAATGAGGGGCGGCAACTGACGTTGGAAACCGTGAGCCGCAACAGAGATACTGAGCAGGAGTTGAATGCGATTATCAATACTATCGATCGTATATCGATGATGAACGAACAGATCGCTAGCAGTACGGAGGAGCAGAGCCAGGTCACCGATGAATTCAATCGCAAATTGCGCGAAATTCGGGAGGCATCTTTGAGCACGGTGCAAGGGGCAGAGCTGACGTTGGCACAAAGCCGCGACTCCGCGGACCTGGCATTGAGGCAAAAGAATATGGTGAGTTTGTTTATGGACGTTTGTTAAACTGGCAGGCATCATATAACGCTTAACAGGAGCGGACATTGCCAATGACACCTCGAAAATTCACTCCGTTGCCGATATAACCGAATAGATCGCAGTGACGCGGTACAGGTGCTAATAGCGCAGTGGAGTGGTCCCTTCCGAAGGGGACGGAGTCATTTTTTCACAAAAAACGTGAAAAAAAGCCGCCGTCCCCGACCCTTGCACTGCCTCCAGCCCTATAGCTAAAGGGCCCCGTCATATCCTGTTGCCCCGACCCTAACGAAAGCTGTCGTTAATTAACCCCAGATTCGCCTGCCCCGGGCAAAGCACATCTTCTTGCAGTGAATTCAGCGGCTTATCCACCGAGCCGATCATCTCGTGGAAATCCCGCGGGTCGGTATCCACATACAGCAGGCCGGTCAATAGCTCGCCCTTTTCCTGGTGGTCCTTGATAGCGCGCATGGCCGAGCGGCGGTCGTGCACATCCAGGCCGGGAATCGCTTTGTGGATATGGATGGCGGAGCCGTCGTGCAGGATCACTTCCTGGGTGGTGCCCGGTTCCTGGGTGATGGCGATCTCCTTTTGCATGGGCACAAAATCCACGGTGGCGGTAGCTTCGCAGTGCTCACGCACAAAGTCGTAACTCTTTTTCGAGCCCGGGTTGTTGTTAAAGGTTACGCAGGGGGAGACTACATCGATCAACGCAAAACCGTGGTGGGACATGGCCGCTTTCATCAGGGGAATCAGTTGCTCCTTGTCGCCGGAAAAACTGCGGGCCACAAAGGTGGCGCCCAGCTGCAGGGCCATATTCACCAAGTCGATGGGTTCAAACAGGTTGGTGACTCCGGCCTTGTTGGTGGAGTCCACATCGGTGGTGGCGGAGGTCTGGCCTTTGGTCAGGCCATAGCAGCCGTTGTTCTCCACGATGTAGAGCATATTCAGGTTGCGCCGCACTACATGGGCAAACTGGCCCAGGCCGATAGAGGCGGTGTCGCCGTCACCAGAGACACCGATATAGAGCAGGTCCTTGTTGGCCAGGTTGGCGCCGGTGGTGATGGAGGGCATGCGCCCGTGCACCGAGTTAAAACCGTGTGAGTTGCCCAGAAAATAGGTGGGTGTTTTGGAGGAGCAACCGATGCCCGACAGTTTGGCCACCCGGTGCGGCTCGATGGACATTTCAAAACAGGCGGTGGTCAGGGCGGCACTGATGGAGTCGTGGCCACAGCCGGCACAGAGAGTCGACAGGCTGCCCTCATAGTCCCGCTGGGTATAGCCGATGTCGTTGACCGGGGCTTGGGGGTGGCGGAAATTGGGTTTTTGAAAACTCATGTTTAATCCTGTTGCAATGGCGATGCTTAGTTGACGCTGGTCGGGGCTTCTGTGAGCGGGGCAACGGTTAGAGCGTCGGTTACCGCCGGGGTGTGCTTGCGCACCTCGTCGCAAATAAAATTGGCGGTGATAGGCATGCCGCCGTAACTCAGAATCGACATCAATGCCTGGGGCGCCACTTCCAACTCGTTGATTAACAAGCTGCGCATCTGTCCATCGCGGTTTTGTTCGATCACCCATACGTGCCGGTGGGCTTCAATAAAGTGCAACACCTGCTGGTTAAAGGGGAACGCTTGAATCTGCAGTCCGTCGACGGGCAAACCTTCAGCCGCCAGCTGGTCGATGGCTTCCTCTGCCGCAGCGGTGCTGGTGCCAAAGTAGATCAGGCCGTAATCGGTACGGGTCTTAGCCGGGCGCAGCACGGGCGCGGGTACATAACTTTTCGCGGTTTCAAACTTGCGATTCAGACGATCCATGTTGTCGATATAGACATCGCTGTTTTCCGTATAGATCGCGTAGGGGTCGCGAGAGGTGCCGCGGGTAAAGAAAGATCCCTTAGTGGGGTGAGTGCCCGGGTAGGTGCGATAGCAGATGCCGTCGTCGTCCACATCCAGGTAGCGGCCAAAGCGCTCCATGTTATCCAGTTCTTCAGCGTTCAACACTTTGCCGCGGTCGTAGCGGCGATTGTCGTCCCACTCCAGTGCCGGGGACATATGGTCGTTCATGCCCAGGTCCAGGTCCGACATCACAATCACCGGCGTTTGCAAACACTCCGCCAGGTCAAAGGCATTGGCGGTAAAATCAAAGCAGTCCCTGGGCGTGGCCGGGAACAGCAACACGTGTTTGGTGTCGCCGTGGGAGACGTAGGCACAGGACAGGATGTCCGGCTGCTGGGTGCGGGTGGGCATCCCGGTAGAGGGACCGGCACGTTGCACATTGACTAACACCACCGGCACCTCAGCAAAATAGGCGAGCCCCAGGAATTCACTCATCAGGGAGATGCCGGGGCCGCTGGTAGCGGTAAAGGAGCGGGCGCCGTTCCAGGCGGCACCGATCACCATACCGATGGCGGAAAGTTCGTCTTCTGCCTGGGCGATGGCGTAGTTCTTTTTGCCAGAGCCGGGGTCGATACGCAGGCGTTTGGCGTACTTCTCAAAGGCATCGATCACCGAGGTGGAGGGGGTGATCGGGTACCAGGCGGCGACGGTGGCACCGCCGTATATCGCACCCAGTCCCGTGGCGGTATTGCCGCTTATCAGGATGCTGTCGCCCACCAGGTCGCGCCGCTCCAGGCGGATACCCAGGGGGCAGTCGAATTGGTTTGCCGCGTACTGGTAACCCAGCTCCAGGGCATGGATATTGGGGGCAATCAGTTTTTCTTTGCCTTTGAACTGGTCCGCCACCAGGCCGGTGAGCACCTTAAACTCGATATCCAGCAGCGCAGCCAGGGCACCGACGTAGATGATATTTTTGAACAGCTGTCGCTGCCGTGGATCGCGGTATTCGCGCAGGCAAATTTCCGTCAGCGGGATGCCGATATAGTTGATGTCGCTGCGGATCAGGCGCAGGTCCAGTTGTTTGGTGGAGTCGTAGACAAAATACCCCCCGGGCAATACATCCTGCACATCCTGGGTCATGCTCTGGGGATTGACCGCCACCATCAGGTCTACGCCTTCGCGGCGGCCCAAGTAGCCCTTTTCGCTCACCCGCACTTCGTACCAGGTGGGCAGGCCCTGAATGTTGGAGGGGAAGATGTTCTTCGGGCTGACTGGGATGCCCATACGGAACACCGCTTTGGCGAACATATGGTTGGCGCTGGCCGAGCCGGTGCCGTTAACGTTGGCGAATTTGATCACACAGTCGTTGACGGCGGCAATGGGAGGTGTGTTTACAGCTTGCATAGATTGCCCGCCTTGGATTCGGTAAAAAGGAATTTCTGCATGTCCCAGGCGCCGGTAGGACAGCGCTCGGCACAGAGGCCACAATGCAGGCAGACATTCTCGTCTTTGACCAGCACCCGAGTGGTGGGCAGATCGTCCGACACATAGAGGTCCTGTGCCAGGTTGCTGGCCGGTACCCGCAGTTGCTGGCGCAACTCGGTTTCCTCAGCATTGGGGGTAAAGCTGATGCAGCTGGTGGGGCAGATATCGGCACAGGCGTCGCACTCGATACAGCGATCTTCGATAAATACCGTTTGCACATCGCAGTTGAGGCAGCGTTGCGCTTCTTGTAGCGCCTGTTTGTCTTCAAAGCCCAGTTCCACCTCCAGCTGGGGATCGGCCAGGGCTTCCTGCAGTGAAACGGTGGGCACAATATGGCGCTTATCATTCACCACGTTGTTGTTAAAACTCCACTCGTGGATCCCCATCTTCTGGCTGATCAGAGTGAAATTGGGTGCCGGGCGGACGCTGACCTCCTCGCCGTTGCAATACAGATCGATGGAGATGGCCGCCTGGTGGCCCTGGGCTACTGCGGTGATAATGTTTTCAGGGCCAAAGGCCGCATCGCCGCCCACGAACACTTTGAGGTTGGTGGTCTGGAAGGTATTGTTGTCCACCTCGGGCATATCCCAGTCGTTAAACTTGATGCCGATATCCCGTTCGATCCAGGGGAAGCTGTTTTCCTGGCCGATGGCGATCAGGATCTCGTCGCACTCGATCAACACCGGCTCCTCGCCAGTGGAGACCAGCGTGCGCTTGCCCGCGCTGTCGTAATGGGCTTCGACCCGATCAAAGGTGATGCCGGTGAGTTTGCCCTTGTCGTGGATAAATTCCAGCGGCACATGGTTGTCGATGATGGGGATGTTCTCGTGCATGGCGTCTTCCTTTTCCCAAGGGGACGCCTTCATGCTGTCGAAGGGGCTGCGCACCACCACGGTGACCGATTCGCCACCCAGGCGGCGGGCCGTGCGGCAACAGTCCATGGCGGTGTTGCCGCCGCCGAGCACCACCACCCGTTTGCTAATGTTGTCGGTATGGCCAAAGGCCACGCCGGCCAGCCATTCAATGCCTACCTGGATATGGGCGGCAGCTTCCTTGCGGCCGGGGATATTCAAGTCCCGGCCGCGCGGTGCACCAGTGCCCACAAACACTGCGTCGTAGTTATCGTCCAGCACTTTTTTAAGGCTGTCGACCCGTTGACCAAAGTGGCCGTTGGCGCCCATGTTGAGTACCGTGTCCACTTCCTCGTTGAGCACCGTTTCCGGCAGACGGAAATCGGGGATCTGGCTGCGCATCATGCCACCGCCACGTGCTTGCTCATCAAAAATATCGATATCGTAACCCAGTGGCAGCAGGTCGCGGGCTACGGTCAAGGAGGCCGGCCCGGCGCCGATCAACGCTATTCGCTTGCCGTTTTTGTGGGCTGGCGGGGGCGGAATCAGGGCCTGAATATCATTTTTATGGTCCGCAGCCACGCGTTTGAGACGGCAGATGGCCACCGGCTCCTCCTCAACACGGCCGCGGCGACAGGCGGGCTCACAGGGTCGGTCACAGACGCGACCGAGAATGCCCGGGAATACGTTCGACTCCCAGTTGACCATATAGGCATCGGTATAGCGCTGGTTGGCGATGAGGCGAATATATTCGGGAACAGGGGTGTGGGCGGGGCAGGCGTACTGGCAATCCACCACCTTGTGATAGTAGTGTGGGTCTCGGGTATCTGTCGGTTTCACGCTAACTCACTTCTAATGTGACCGGCGGGAGCTGGTCTTTTTAGTTCTCGTTGTCGTTTTCTTGTGGGAATAATCCCCTGTTTATAACCTTGCTTGCTTGATGTATATCAAAAATCAAGCCCTGGTTGTACCCCTATAGGGGTATTTTGACCGGTTTGGACACCAAAATGGTCTATTTGTGCTAGATATTAAATAGCGAGGCGGGGGGGGGGAGTCCCAAACCAAGCATTAGCAAAGATAACGTAAAGCGTTTTATAGACATTTCGGTGTCCGCCTTAAGGCTATCCGTTTAGTCGTCCTTGTCTGGTTCTTCAATCTGCTTTTCATCCTTAATCTTCCATTGATCGCCGATCACGGGATCTTCTACTTCCGTTTGCTGCTCCCAGGAATAGGTTTTTACCCCCGGTCGGGGATCCCAACGTCGAAAAATCAGAGCGCAAAGTACACCACCTACAGCCCCAAAGGCGTGGGATTCAAAGGAGATGGACGGGTCACGGGGTAAAATGGTCAGCAACATGGTGCCATACATAAAAAACGCGATCATCAGCAGGGCGATGGAACGCCGGTCGCGGCGCAATATACCGCTTAGAAACAGGAAGAAAAACATGCCGTGGGTCAAACCACTGGCTCCAAAGTGATAGCTGTCGCGACCAAACAGCCAAACACCGGTACCCGCTACCAGCCAGATGATGGTCAGTGTCCACCAGCGGGACCGGGGATAGCCGTATATCAGCATGCTCCCCAGCAGCAGCAGGGGCGGGGTGTTATTGATCAGGTGTATCCAGGAGCCGTGTACCAGGGGGGCGGTGACAACGCCGATAAGTCCGTTGGCGGTGAGCGGATAGATTCCCAGCGACTGTAGATGCCAATCAAAGATCACTTCACAGATTTTCACCCACCAGAGGAGGCCGACAAAAGTTGTTGCCTTCAGGATGCTATTTTGCAAAGAGGTGTCTGTAATGGCTTATCCTTTCAGATTGGAAAAGTAGGTGCAGATAATAGGAAGCGGGGATGAATAAGCCGGAGCGGTGAGTGTAACTCCAGCTTATTCAGGGCTTAGATGACTGCGTTTTTTCGTTTAATACTGCGATGCCGGCAACCGCACCACCAGCCCATCCATCTCTTCGGTCACGGTCACCTGACAGGCCAAACGGCTATTTTCCTGCGGGTCCAGAGCCGCTTCCAGCAGTTCTTTTTCAATGTCGCTGGCCTCTCCGGTTCTGGCTGCCCAGGCTTCGTCCACATAGCAGTGGCAGGTGGCACAAGCGCAGGCGCCGCCGCATTCGCCCAGGATGCCGTCTACCATATTGTCTACGGCGCCTTGCATTAGGGTGTTGCCCACCGGCACGTCTACTTCGTAATCACGGCCATCGGCTTCGATATATCTAATCAGTGGCATGTGCTTTCTCCAAGCTCGTGACCAGTTGGTCAATTTCAATCAAAGGGGTAAGAATTCAGAGAGCCGCATTGTACCGCTTGCAGCAGTGAAAGAGTAGCAGGGCCGGGCAGGCCGCGGCGGCCTTCTTAATCAGGCCGCGCGCTGAGGCAGTTTGTAGTTGATCTCGCGATCCTGCGGTTTGAGAGTCCACTGCTTGGCCAGCTCGGCGCAGGCGTCGTAGTAGCGGTGGCCGGAAAAACCGCGAATGCGAGCTTTTTCCGTATCAAGCCAGGCGCTTTCAAACGCCACTTCCACCTCATTCATATTGAGGTAGTAGTCCAGATTGTGTTCATCTTCCACTTGGAACCAGAACAACTTGCAGCCGTCAACATTGTACTCTAGTCCGTTGTCATACAGAGCTTCGGTAATGTTTTTCAGGGCGGGATCGCGTTTATCGAGCCCGGAGTTTAAAACGGTTGATTTTTGAACAGAAAAACCAGCGTACCCGTGATGCGGGGATTTTAAGCGTACGGCAATATGTTTAATCATTGATTATGAATTCTACTCGAGTGCTACTCCGCCGCCGATTATAACAAAACGGAGCGTTATGCCAAATGGATCTGGGAACAGTTTTATTCGGGGCTGACTCGAGTAATTTTTACACTGGCGGCGCCAGTTTTTGTATCTGTAACATTAACGATCGGCTTTATACAGGGGTTTTACCCCGTTCACTTGGATACGCTGTCGGTCGACTTCCACTTCAGTTAAGGGCTCCACCCGCTGCATGGTTTGTTGGCTGCGCACCGCAAGTTGTTGGTATTCCGCTGTGCCTTTGCTCTTCCATGCAATCTCTTTGTCGCTCACCTGGCGCAAAATTTTAGCGGGGCTGCCCACCAACATAGAGCGGGGTTCGCATTCAAACTTGGCTTTCACAAATGCACAGGCGGCGACAATCGACTCCGCTCCAATCACAGCGCCGTCCATAATCACTGCATTCATTCCCACCAGGGCGTTTTGGCCGATACGACAACCATGCAACACGGCACCGTGGCCAATATGGCCGTTCTCTTCCACTACTGTGTCGGTGCCGGGGAAGCCGTGCATCACACAGGTGTCCTGCAGGTTGGCGCCGGTTTCCAGGATCAGGCGGCCAAAATCACCGCGCAACACCGCATTGGGGCCGACATAAACCCGGGGGCCCACAATTACATCGCCGATCAGTACGGCGGTGGGATGCACATAGGCGCTGGGATCAATCACCGGCGTAATGCCGTCGATACTGTATACCTGCATGGGTTCAGCTCGCTCATATCGCTCTCTACAAAATGATACTAAATAGTTTATTTATTATTTTTGTTTGTGTCTATAAATGAATTTGTAAATAGGCCGGCATCCCTAAAATATGCTTTCTTGATCCAGGTCAATTGCTACCCATTCTATAATCACTTAGTGATACAATAAAAGTTTATTAATGTTAAATTACGTATCACTTATGCGAGAGACAGTAGACATAAGAACATAACACCTTCACTAGATTAGAGAGACTGACAATGCACAAAGAAAAAATTGCCCATACCATGGAACTGCCGCCGGAAACACCGCAGCCCAATGTATACCCCCTGTCCTGGAAAACCGTGACCCAAAAAGCGGAAGAAGTCTGGGAAGCCTCTCGCCGTGAAGTGTGGGATCCCGCCAAACTGCCCTGGGATACCTTTGACGTGAACAAGTACAGTTGGGAGGAGCGCGAAGCCATCGCCTACTGGTGGTCGCTGCTGTCGGTGTTTGACGCCTCCGCACCACCCGTGTTTGCTGAAGCCTTTATCAAAACCTATGAGGTGCATGAAGAGGACGCCATCCGTCGCTGTTTCTTTTCCGTGACCCAGGATGAGCAGAACCACGAGCAGATGTGCGGCTTGGCCATTACCAGATTGCTGGAAGCTCCCAGCTACCTGGAATACGAGCCCAAAACCGAGCTCGGCAAACGCCTGCAAAAAAATGTGGCATGGTTGTATTACAACGGCGGTCGCTACTGGACCGGTTATAAAGAAGCGGTGCCCAAGTACAGCATGGCGGTATTGTTCAGCTCCTTCCTGATGGGGGAGATAGCCGCGGCCACCATCTTTAAACAGATGGCCACCAACTCTAAAGAGCCGGTGTTCCAGGAGGCGTTTAAAAATATCGGTCGCGACGAAGGCCGCCATATGGCGATCTGTATGACGGTAATGGAGCGGGATTACCCCCACCTGAGCGAGGAAGAAAAACCGATTATCACCAAGCAGATCCGTGCCGGATACCTGTTCCTGTCAGCGGTATTGTTTGAACCGCCGGAAGATTTCTGGGATCTGCCCGCGGACTTTATCGGCAACCAGCGCGAGGCGGAAGAGATTTGTCGCCTGGCCGGTTTTGGGGTGCCCACCTACGAGGCCAAGAAGGAAAACTGGCGCAATGCCATGCTCAACCTGAAAGGGGTGCTCGACAAGTACAACACTGAGTTCCCGGCCATTCCGGAAGTGGATATCTCAGGTAAGGAAGTCACCGACATCGATATGGAAGACATTATTCCGGTGTTCTAAGGCGTTGCCGCAAGGCAATTTACTTCAGCAGCAACTTGCCGCCAGGCTCCAGGGAGGGGGCCGGCGGCAGGTTATTGCCTGTCAGTACACCTTTCGGTTTTTTCTTAACTAACGGGATTTTACTATGAGCAATATTCGCCTATACCCCTCCGGTCGGGAGGTAATTTGTGAGCCCGGTGATACAGTTCTGAGCGCGCTGGAACGGTCGGGTTACGCGCTGCCCAATAATTGCCGTGCCGGCGCCTGTGGCGAATGTAAGGTCAAGGTGCGCGAGGGCGAATTTGACCAGGGCATGGTGTTGGATATGGCCCTGTCGCCGGAAGAGCGCAAGCAGGGTTACGGTTTGATGTGCATGGCCAAACCCACGGGCGATGTCTTGGAAATTGAGTGGGGCACCGATGATGCCCAGCCCAAACTGTTCCCGCCGCGGGAAAATGTTTGGTTTACCGTGGTCGATCGCATTCCCCGCTCGCGCCGCATTATCGAATTGCGCCTGCGCCCCCTGGGCGAACCACTGCGCTTCTGGCCCGGACAGTTTGTGTTGCTGGGTGACGAGCGCCAGGACGCGCCGCCGCGTTCCTATTCCATCGCCAATATCCCCAACCCGGAGGGTGAGATTGCGCTGTTGATTACCCGGGTGGACGAGGGCAAGACCAGTCGCTGGATTCACGATCACCTCAAGCCTGGCGACCGGGTGACTCTGGATGGCCCATACGGCGCCTTTATTGGTGATCCCAGTCTGGAAACACCGGTGTTGTGCCTGGCGGCCGGCTCCGGTCTGGCCCCGATTTTGTCACTCACCGGTGCCGCCTTGCGTCGGGGTTACAGTGCGCCGGTGACCTTGCTGTTTTCCGCCCAGACCCGAGACGATCTTATGTTGGAGGGTTTGTTGTCCCATTGGCAGAGCCAGTACCGCAACTTTACTTACCGCTATACCCTGACACGGGAAGAGAGCGACGAACTGCAGGGGCGTATACCCCCAGTTCTCGCTGATCTCTTCCCCTCGTTGCAGGAGCACAGCGTCTATATCGCCGGTAGTCCGGAGTTTGTGGCTGACTGCAGCGAAGTGGTCAAAGAGTTGGGTGGCGCGGAAAGCCGCATCTTCACCGAGGGCTTCTTTGATCAATTTGTGCCAGAAGCTCCACCGGAAGAGCGATTGCTGTCTATCTAGGGCGCTGCATTTAGTTTCCTACAGTACACTAGAGCCAAGGGTGCTTTTTACCTTGAATTTGATCTAAGTCATTGAAAAATATTAACTATTTTTAGCCGCTCTGGGTGGGGAGTGGCTTTTTTATCCCCTGGAGGTATGTGTATCGGCTTAAAGTGATACGAAAATATTTAATAATACAGATGAACTGTATCTAAAATGTGGTAGGATGCTAATCTTTAAGGTGCGCCGATGCCTTTTGGCGTTGGAATATGGCGCTGCGTGCCGTAAAAACCGGCGTGCCCCAACAACCCTTGCACGAGTGACCCTGCATGAGTGACCTAAACCACAATCCCTCCCGCTACAAGAACATTCTGTTGGACGCGCCTAGCGATGGCGTGCAGCTAATCCGCCTCAACCGCCCCGAAGCCCGCAATGCCCTGACCTCTGCTCTCCTGGAAGAGCTGGCCACTGCCCTGGAAGCCATTGCGGCGGACGATGCCATTGGCGCCGTGGTCATTACCGGGGGCGATAAGGTGTTTGCCGCCGGTGCCGATCTCAAGGAGATGGCTGCTCTGGATGTTGTGGGGGTGCTCAATGACACTCGCCCGGGCATTTGGCGTCGCATCTATCAGTTTCCCAAGCCCCTGATTGCAGCGGTGAACGGTTTCGCCCTGGGTGGCGGCTGTGAGTTGGCGATGCACGCCGACATTATTATTGCCGGTGAGACGGCCCAGTTTGGTCAGCCGGAAATCAATCTCGGTATTATCCCCGGTGCCGGTGGTACCCAACGTCTGATTCGCGCGGTAGGTAAATCCCTGGCCATGAAGTTGGTATTGTCTGGCGAATTTATCGATGCGGCGGAAGCCAAACAGTCGGGGTTGGTGGCGGAAGTGACCATTCCGGAAGTGACCATCGAACGCGCCCTCAAGCTCGCCAAAGCCATTGCCAAAAAGCCGCCACTGGCGGTCAAGCAGGCCAAAGAGGTGTTGCTCAAAGCGTTTGAAACCGATCTGGAAGCCGGGTTGCAATACGAACGCAAAGCCTTCACTGTGCTGGCGGCCACCGAAGATCGCAATGAAGGCATCAACGCCTTTTTGGAAAAACGTAACCCCCACTATACAGGACGCTAGGACTATGAGCTTTAATACCATTGAATTTACAGTTGACTCGGGTGTCGCGGTATTAACCCTGAATCGTCCCGACAAGTTCAACAGCTTTAATACCGAGATGCATCGGGAGTTGCGCGAGGCATTAAAAGAGGTGCGCACCAACGACGAGATCCGTTGCCTATTGATCACCGGTAACGGCCGTGCGTTTTGTGCCGGACAGGACCTGGGGGATCGCAGTGTGGCGGTTGGTGAAGAGGCGCCGGACCTGGGGGATTCCGTAGAGAAAAACTACAACCCGCTGATTCGCACCATCACCTCACTGGAATTGCCGGTCATTGCCGCGGTGAATGGTGTCGCCGCCGGGGCCGGTTCCAGTCTGGCGCTGGCCGCGGACATCGTATTGGCTGCCCGTTCTGCCAGCTTTATTCAGGCGTTTTGCAAAATCGGTGTGATTCCCGATTCCGGCAGCACCTGGATTTTGCCGCGCCTGGTGGGCATGGCCCGCGCCAAAGGCCTAGCGCTGCTGGGTGACAAACTGTCGGCGGAAAAAGCCGAAGAGTGGGGTTTGATCTGGCAGTGTGTGGACGATGATCAGCTGCAGGCGCAGAGTCTGGCGATGGCCAAACAGTTGGCGACCCAACCCACCAAAGGCCTGTCGTTGATCAAGCGGGCGCTGAAAGCCTCCACTGCCAACTCCCTGGACGAGCAGCTGGAGTTGGAAAAGGAGTATATGCGCATTGCCGGTCGCACCGACGACTACCGCGAAGGGGTGGCGGCTTTTATGGAGAAACGCCCGGCCGAATTTAAAGGCAAATAATTGGTGGATTACGCGTTACTAATCCACCCTACGTATTAACGAAGCCGCGTAGGTTGGATTAGCGAAGCGTAATCCGACATGACGATGCCGGTATTTACTCGCGAAACTGGATGGCTGTATTTGCCGGCATTGGCCAAGGGATTCACTCGCTTAAAAGCAACGAGGTAAACTCCATGGGTGCATTGCCCACTGAAACAACCATCGCCGTTATCGGCGCCGGCACCATGGGTGCCGGCATCGCCCAGGTGGCCGCCAAGGCCGGTCACCCGGTGATGTTATTTGACGCTGCCGAAGGTGCTGCCAAAAAAGGGATTGAGCGCACTGCGCAGGGCCTGCAAAAACTGGTGGAGCGCAACAAACTCTCCGCCGACGAACGCGAGGCCTTGTTATCGCGCCTGACCCCCTGTGACTCCATCGAACAACTGGCCCCCGCAAAACTGGTGGTGGAAGCCATTGTGGAGAAGCTGGAGATTAAGCAGCAGGTATTCTCCCAATTGGAAAACCTCTGCAGCGAAGACACTATTCTCGCCACCAATACCTCCTCTATTTCGGTAACGTCCATTGGCGCGGCGTTGAGCCGTCCGCAAAACCTGGTGGGCATGCACTTCTTTAATCCGGCGCCGGTGATGAAACTGGTGGAAGTGATCAGCGGTGTGGCCACTGATGCCGAGGTGGCACAGGCGGTTTTTGAGACCGCCGCTGCCTGGGGTAAAAAACCGGTGCTGGCACGTTCGACCCCTGGTTTTATTGTCAATCGTGTGGCGCGACCGTTTTACGCAGAAGGTCTGCGAGTGTTGCAGGAAGGTGGCGCCGACGTGGCGACCATCGATGCCATTGTGCGCGAAGCGGGCGGCTTTCGCATGGGGCCGTTTGAACTGATGGACCTGATTGGTCATGACGTCAATTACGCGGTGACCCGCTCGGTGTTTGATGCCTATTTTCAGGATCCGCGTTTTACCCCCAGTCTGTTGCAACAGGAGCTGGTGAATGCCGGTTACCTGGGGCGCAAAAGCGGTCGCGGTTTTTACCAGTACGACAGCAACGACGAACAGTCGCAGCCGGCGACGGCCGAGCCACAAGCCAAACCGGAAAAAATACAGGTGTGGGGTCAACTGGGTGTGGCGGAGCCCCTGGTGGAGCAAGCGGAAGCTGCAGGCATCACTGTGGAGCGTAAAGCACATGCCCAATGTGCGTTTATTCAGTTGGACGGCGTATTGTTGGGCCTGACCGATGGGCGCACTGCTACCCAGATCAGCGGTGACGAAAAGCAGCCGGAAGTGGTGCTGTTTGATCTGGCACTGGATTTTGCGGAGGCCAAACGAATCGCCGTCGCCAAGTCCGACCAGTGCAGTGAAGAAGGCCTGAATAGAGTCATCGGCTTTTTCCAGGCGCTGGGCAAGCAGGTGTCAGTGATCGACGACCTGCCCGGTATGGTGGTAATGCGCACGGTGTGCATGCTGGCCAATGAAGGCGCCGATGCGGTGAATCAGCAGGTGTGCGATGTGGCAGCGGTGGATCTGGCCATGCAGGCGGGTGTGAACTATCCCCGCGGTCCCCTGGCTTGGGCCGATGCTATTGGCATCTCGCAGGTGGTGACAACACTCTATCACTTGGCGGCGGGTTACGGAGAAAACCGCTACCGGGTATCGCCGCTGTTGCGCCGTAAGCTCTATAGCCAGAGCGCTTTTTATCAATAACACTGTTGAGGGTTTAGTGGATGAGTGAAACCGATGTAAAAGCCCAGGCGTTGGCGGAGGCCTGCGCCGAAGCCATGTACAGCAATGATCGCGCCTCCCAGGCTTTAGGGATCAAGCTGGTGAGCGTAGCCCCCGGCAGTGCGGCTATGTCGATGACTGTGCGTGAGGATATGTTAAACGGGCACGATATCTGCCATGGGGGTTTTATTTTTGCGTTGGCGGATTCTACCTTCGCCTTTGCCTGCAACAGTCGCAACCACAATACGGTGGCCCAGGGCTGCAGTATCGAATATGTGAGCCCCGCCCGTGGTGGTGATGCATTGATCGCCACGGCGGAGGAGCAGCATCAGGCTGGTCGCACCGGCGTTTACGATGTGACGGTGCGCAATCAGAACAATGACACCATCGCCATTTTCCGCGGTAAGTCCTACCGCATTAAAGGGAATCTGGTTGAGGTGGATGTCGCCGAATAATCTGAGTGAATAATTTAACGTTTGAAGAGACAGCAGCCATGAGTGAATTAAAAGACGCCTTAATCTGCGATGCTATCCGTACCCCCATTGGTCGTTACAGCGGTGCACTGTCGGCGGTGCGCGCCGATGATCTTGGCGCCGTGCCGATAAAAGCGCTGCAAGCGCGCAACCCGGGTGTGGCCTGGGACAAAGTGGACGATCTGATTTACGGATGTGCCAACCAGGCGGGTGAAGACAATCGCAATGTGGCACGGATGAGTGGGTTGCTGGCGGGGCTGCCGGTGCAGGTGCCCGGCACTACCGTAAACCGATTGTGTGGCAGTGGCATGGATGCGGTGGGCATGGCAGCCCGCGCGATTAAATCCGGTGAGACGGAGTTGATGATTGCCGGCGGGGTGGAGTCCATGTCTCGCGCGCCGATGGTGATGCCAAAGGCGGATACGGCTTTTAGCCGCAAGGCGGAAATTTATGACACCACAATTGGCTGGCGCTTTGTAAACAAGCTGTTAAAACAGCAATACGGTGTGGATAGCATGCCGGAGACGGCGGAAAATGTGGCGTCTGATTTTAACATATCCCGGGAGGATCAAGACGCGTTTGCATTGCGCAGCCAACAGCGTGCGGCAGCGGCCCAGGCGAAGGGGGTGTTTGCCGAGGAGATTGTACCGGTGACCATTCCCCAGCGTAAGGGGGATGCGATTGTAGTGGATGTGGACGAGCATCCGCGGGCGGATACGACGCTGGAAGGATTGGCGAAGTTGCGTGCGCCTTTCCGGGATAACGGTTCGGTGACCGCCGGCAATGCATCGGGTGTGAACGACGGCGCCTGTGCGCTGCTGTTGGCGTCGGAGGCGGCTGCGTCTCAGTATGGTTTGACGCCGAAAGCACGGGTGGTCGCGATGGCTACGGCCGGCGTTGAACCGCGTATTATGGGGTTTGGTCCGGCACCGGCAGCGCGCAAGGTGTTGGAAAAGGCGGGTTTGAGCCTGTCGGATATGGATGTGATTGAGTTGAATGAGGCGTTTGCGGCGCAGGGTTTGGCGGTGACGCGCGATCTGGGTCTGGCGGATGATGCGGCGCATGTGAATCCGAATGGGGGTGCGATTGCATTGGGGCATCCGTTGGGGATGAGTGGTGCGCGTCTGGTGACGACGGCAATGTATCAGTTGCACCGCACCGGCGGCCGCTATGCCCTTTGTACCATGTGTATTGGTGTGGGGCAGGGTATTGCTTTGATTATTGAACGGGTTTAGTTTTTTGTCACTCCGTAGTTGCTAGTGGATTGATATACTAAACCGCCACTGAGCGGAGGGGATATCGACGCCGCGATGCAGTCGCCGGAGTGCCGGACCACCTCGACTGAATCGCTTGTCGGGCACTTCCCTGTGCCCTGCTTGCGATACCCCCTCCACCCCGCGGTTCGGCACTTTGTAGTTTCCATTACAGTCCATCTTCCTCAAAAACCTCTGCTTTTCCGCTTTTGCTTTTTTAAAAGACAGTCTTCCGAAGTCAGATGCTAGGGGGGTGGGGTATCGAAAACTATTAATATGTGACGAATATTTCAAAAGATATATTATTTAGGTGTTATATAACTCGATTTTATAAATCCTAATTATCTACATGCTCTTAACCCGCCAGAATAGTATTAAGAGAAAAATATTCAATAAAAACAATTAGTTATTTTAATGTCTTCTAAGTGCCCCCATAAGGCAAATACACAAATACCTCTTGGTAGTTACTCTTCTTCCCAAAAGTGATACAAAATAATTGATTTAAATCAATATTAGCGTATCATGTAGACATCCGTAGGGTGGCAAATTATGACCGGTCCAAATTAGTCGCTAGGCATAGAAGCCGGCAACACCCCCAACAACAGATTCAAACCCCTGTTTTAAAACTGAATGTTGCAGCGCACACTAGAGAGAAGCACAACATGACTCCAACCGAAAACACCACCGACATCGCCGAACTGGAGGAAAAATTCCAGGCGCGTATCGACGCTGAGCAAAAAATCGAGCCCAAAGACTGGATGCCGGAGAAGTACCGCAAAACCTTGATTCGGCAGATCTCCCAGCACGCCCACTCCGAGGTGATTGGCATGCAGCCGGAGGGTAACTGGATCACCCGTGCCCCGAGCCTGCGTCGCAAGGCGGTATTGCTGGCCAAGGTTCAGGATGAGGCGGGTCATGGCCTCTACCTCTACAGCGCGACGGAAACCTTGGGGATATCCCGCGCCGAGTTGATTGAAGCGCTGCAGAACGGCACGGCCAAATATTCCTCGATCTTTAATTACCCTACCCAGACTTGGGGGGATATCGGCGCTATCGGCTGGTTGGTGGATGGCGCGGCCATCTGTAACCAGGTGTCGCTGCAGCGGACCTCCTATGGCCCGTATTCCCGCGGCATGATCCGTATCTGTAAGGAAGAGAGTTTCCACCAGCGCCAGGGTTATCAGATTATGATGGAACTGGCCAAGGGGTCACCGGAGCAGAAGGCGATGGCCCAGGATTCCTTGAACCGTTTCTACTGGCCGGCGCTGATGATGTTTGGCCCCTCCGATAAGGATTCTGCGCACTCCTCCCAGAACATGACCTGGAAAATCAAGCGTGAGACCAACGACGACCTGCGGCAGAAGTTTATCGACCAGACGGTACTGCAGATCGAATACCTGGGGTTGGAGCACCCGGACAAAGACCTGAAGTGGAATGAGGAGCGCGGGCACTACGACCACGGTGAGCCGAACTGGGCAGAGTTCAAGGCGGTCATTAACGGTAACGGCCACTGCAATCGCCAGCGTATCCAGCACCATATTCGTGCCCACGAAGAGGGCGCCTGGGTACGCGATGCCCAGAATGCCTACGATCAGAAACAGAAAGCGCGCAAAGCCCAAGCGGCGGCCTGATAGCGAAATTTGGAGCGAAAGATGACAAGAGAAAATCTCGAACTGTTTGAAGTATTTGTGCGCTCGGCACGCGGTTTGGATCACAAGCACGTAGGCAGCCTGCACGCGGTAGACCATGAGCACGCCCTGGAGTACGCCCGCGACTGTTACACCCGTCGCAGCGAAGGTGTGAGTATCTGGGTGGTCAAGTCCCGCGATATTTGCGCTTCCCAGGAAGACGACAGCGAAAGCTTCTTTGATCCGTCCGATGACAAACCCTACCGTCACGCGACCTATTACCCGCTTCCCAAAGAAGTGGGCAATATGTAACCGGAGTTGATCTATGAGTGCTAATAAACAATACATCATCGATTACGCGGTACGCCTGGGTGACGACGCCATTGTGCTGGGACACCGTATCTCTGAGTGGGTGAGCAACGGGCCTTTTCTGGAAGAGGATATTGCCCTGGGCAACGTGGCGCTGGACTTTATCGGCCGCGCCCGCATGTTTTACACCTACGCCGCGGAGCTCACCGGTAACGGCAAAACCGAAGACGATTTTGCCTACCTGCGCGACGAGCGCCAGTTCCAGAACTACCTGATCAACGAGTTGCCCCGCGGTGACTTTGCTTACTCCACCGCACGTCAGTTGTTTATCGATGTTTACAACACCCACTTTCTGGCAGCACTGAAGCAGTCCAACGATGAAACTCTGTCCGCCATTGCCGCCAAGGCCGCCAAAGAGACCAAATACCACCTGCGCCGCAGTACCGACTGGACCCTGCGCCTGGGCGACGGCACCGAAGAGAGCCACCAGCGTATGCAGAATGCCATCGACGAACTCTGGGGTTATACCCACGAACTGTTCGAACACGATGCATTGGAGCAGCGTTTGATCGATGCGGGAATTGCGGTGGATGCGGCGGCGTTTAAGGCACAGTGGCTGGCGGATGTTAGCCAGGTGCTGGAACAGGCCACCCTGACGGTGCCGACGGCTGAATGGGCGGTGCGCGGTGGTCGCGAGGGTTACCACACCGAGAACCTGGGCCATCTTCTGACCGAGATGCAGTTCCTGCACCGCTCTCACCCCAACTGTCAGTGGTGATGTGATGCAACGAATTCCCACGATGTCTCAAGCGCAGTATGAGCGTGAGCAGTTTCGCCGAAACTCCGACCACGGCGAGTTATGGGATCTGCTCGACGAAGTGAAGGACCCGGAAATCCCTGTCCTGTCACTGTGGGACATGGGAATTTTGCGCGATGTGCAGTACCAAGGTGGTCAGGTCACGGTAACCATTACTCCCACCTATTCCGGTTGCCCGGCCATGGATGTAATCCAGGAGGATATTGAAAACCTGTTGCGCCTCAAGGGTTACAGTAACTGCAAGGTGGAGACCCAGCTGTCGCCGGCCTGGACCACCGACTGGATGACCGATTATGGCCGCTCGCAGCTGCGCGGTTACGGCATCGCACCACCGGATGATGTGGCCGAGCCGACTGGCGAGACACCGGAGGCCAATGTGGCTTGCCCCCATTGCGGTTCCAGCAATACCAAACGGGTGAGCGAGTTTGGCTCCACCGCCTGCAAAGCACTCTTCCAGTGTAACGACTGCTGCGAACCCTTTGACTATTTTAAGCATATTTAAAGGCCGGGGCCTGTCGATTGCCCAGCCGTTGATTGAGAGGAAGGTGGCATTATGCCAGATACAAACTTCTACCCGCTGACCATTGCCGATGTTCACCCGGAAACCGATGGCGCGGTCTGTGTTACTTTTGAAGTGCCCGCCGAGCACGACGAAAAATTCCGCTTTATCCAGGGCCAGTTTTTGACCTTGCGGGCAGAGATCGACGGTGAAGAGGTTCGCCGTTCCTACTCCATCTGCTCTGGTGTTAACGACGGTCATTTGCGTGTGGGCATCAAGCGGGTGAAAGACGGTGTGTTTTCCAATTACGCCAACGACAACTTTAACAAGGGTGACACCGTTGAGGTGATGCCGCCTCAGGGCAGCTTCAACTCCGAGCTGAACCCCGACAACCGGAAAAACTACATGTGTCTCGCGGTGGGCAGTGGTATTACCCCCATCCTGTCGATTGTCAAATCGGTTTTGAGTCTCGAACCCAATAGCCAGGTAACCTTGATCTACGGCAACCGCCGCAGTAACACCGTTATGTTCAAAGAGGAGCTGAGCTTTCTCAAAAACTGCTATATGGACCGCTTCCAGTGGATCAATATTATGAGCCAGGAAGATCAGGGGGCGGATCTGCTGAACGGTCACATCGACAACAAAAAGGGTTATCTGCTGCAGAAGCACAAACTGATCGATATCCACAACACCGACGAAGCCTTTATCTGTGGGCCCGAATCGATGATGTCGGAGGTGTCCCGCGGCTTTCGGATCGAAGGCCTGAACGACAGTCAGATTCACTACGAGCTGTTTGCCAGCTCCTCGGAAGACTCCCAGGCGCGCCTGAAAAAAGCCCAGCAGCGTATTCACGAATACGGCGAGGAGAAGACCAGTAAGGTGACTGTGCGCGCCGATGGCCGCGCCATCCAGTTTGACCTGGCTACCGTGGGTGAAAATATCCTCGATGCAGGCATGCACAACGGCATGGAGTTGCCCTACTCCTGTAAGGCGGGGGTCTGCTCTACCTGTAAGTGCAAGTTGGTGAAAGGGCAGGTGGATATGGATATCTCCCACGGCCTTGAAGAGCATGAGATTGAAGCGGGTTATATTCTGAGCTGTCAGGCGCACCCCATCTCCGACGAGGTGGTGGTCGACTTCGACCAGCGTTAACCGCGCGTTAACAGTTGCACTCTAAAGCTGTATCGCCGCGTCAGGCAAGTCCTGCCGCGGCTTTTTTTACACCTCCCCATTTGCGAGACCCAGTGTGCGCCAGTAGAATGCCCCAGACCGGTTTTTGATACAGGGTTCGCGCAAATAATGGCCAAATTGAAGCAGATCGACGAGCTTTTACAGGAATTCAAGCAGCAGCGCCCCATGCGTGGCGGTTCGTTGATTATCACTGTGTTTGGTGACTCCATCTCCCAGCACGGCGGCTCGGTGTGGCTGGGCAGCCTGATCGAGACCCTGGAGCCCTTTGGCCTCAATCAGCGACTGGTACGTACCTCTGTCTATCGCCTGATTCAGGAAAACTGGCTCACCTCGAACCAGGTGGGGCGTCGCAGCTATTACAGCTTTACTGAATTTGGCCTGCGCCAGTATCAGAAGACCGCCCGCCGGATTTACGCCGCAGGCCGCCCCCAGTGGGACGGTCAGTGGACCCTGGTGTTGCCGTCATTTATTGTGGATGAAGAGCGGGAAGAGATGCGCAAGGAGCTGCGCTGGTTGGGTTACGGCGCTTTGGCCACGGGCATACTGGCGCGCCCGGGGGCGGATCGCCGCTCCCTTGACGAGACCCTGCAGGAGTTGGGGGTGGCGAACAAGGTGGTGGTCATGAATGCCCACACCGAGGAGCCGGCGTCCCAGGAGTGCCTCAAGCAATTGTCCCAAAACTGCTGGAGCCTGAACGAGCTGGAAGAGCGATACCAGGCGTTTTTAACCCGTTTCCGCCCGCTATTGGCAGCCGTCAGCCGCACCGACACGCTGGAGCCGGAACAGTGCTTCCAGCTGCGCACGCTGCTGATTCACGAATACCGCCGTATTCTGCTCAAAGACACCGACCTGCCCGACGAACTGTTACCCAGCGACTGGGCGGGCAAGGCAGCCCTGAACCTGGCTGCCAATATCTACAAGGCGACCCACCAGGGGGCCGAAGCTTATTTGCTGGGGCATATGGAAACTGCCGAGGGTAAATTGCCCAAGGCCGCGGCCGGTTTTTACGACCGCTTCGGTGGCCTGGGCGAGTCGTAGCCCGCTCTGTTTGACACAGCCGGTTAGTGCACCCGCAACCGTAGTGCCAGGATACCCGCCACCGCCATCGGCAGGGCAAAGATAAAGAAGTTCATCTCCATCGACATACCCGTGGCGATAAAGATCCCGCCGATATAGGGGCCCACCACGGCGCCAAACCGTCCCAGCCCAATGGCCCAACCCACCCCGGTGGTGCGCACCTCGGTGGGGTAGATCTTGGCGGCCACCGCGTAGAGGCCGGTAAAACCCCCTTGCAGAAAATAACCGATGAAAAACAGGCTCAGCAGCAGAGGTAGCTTGTCGGCGGCACTGGCAAACACCACCATGGCCACGGCGGTGACACTCAGGAAGATGCCGATTAGCTTTGACAGCTGCTGCCGGGAGGCGAGCCAGCCCAAGGACAGGATGCCGATCACACCGCCGCCGTTAAAGGCCACCGCACCGTACACCCCCTGGGCTTCCGACAGACCGGAATTGACCACCAGCTTCGGAATCCAGCTCATCAGGAAGTACAGGCTGATAAAACAGAAGAAAAACGTGGACCACAGTTGCAGAGTTTTGGCGCGGCGCTCCGGGGTCAGCAGGCTAAGCACATTGGCTTTGTCGCCGTGTTCGCTGTGGGGCGCCGGGGGCAGCTCCTTCAGGGGTTCCTTGTTCATCTGCACCAGTGCCTGATTGATCTTGTCCAGAGCATGGGGCGGTTGGCGACTGATCAAAAACTGCAGGGATTCCGGTACCCAGTAATAGACCACTACCACCATAAACAGGGTGGCGGCACCACCGGCCAGAAACACACTCTGCCAGCCGTACACCGGTAACATAGGGGCGGCGATAAACCCACCCAGGGTGGCGCCCAGGGGATAACCGGCGGTAATGGCCACCACGGTCAAACTGCGGTATTTGCTGGGGGTATATTCCGCCGTGATGGTGGCCAGGCTGGCCAGCATACTGCCTACACCCAGACCGGTGATGGTGCGCAGTACAATCAATTGCCACAGCGCAGTGGTATAACCTGTGGCGATCATGCTTACACCGATGGCGGTCACACAAATCAACAACATATTGCGGCGGCCAATCACGTCGGAAAAGGGTGCAATAAACATGGCGCCAATCATCATGCCCGCCAGGGCCACACTGAACACAATGCCCAACTGATGGGGTGGAATCTGCAGGGCTTCACCAATGCTGTGGGCGGTAAAGGCCATGGCGGTCACGTCAAAGCCGTCCAGCATATTCAGTACCAGGGCAATGGTGATAATCAGTACCTGGGTAGAGGTAATCCGCCCGCGGTCAATCACATCACAGAGCATACCGGGTGAGGTGGAATGGGTGCCGGCCATAGGGGTCTCCTGAGGTGGTTATTTCGTTATCTTTCAGCACCGGTGCTGAAAATTAAGCTGCGAAAAAAGAGAGCGCCAGTGGGCGCTCTAAAACTTGCGGATACACATAAAACAATAAAAATTCGTGTGCTAAGGCTTAATAGGCGTCTCTTGTATGGCTACCTCTTAGGGGGTAGTACCTGTTTAACACCGCTAGGGTAAAACCCCTCCACCCATTTGGGGCTTGTGCAGCAGAAAAATCTGATTCGGCGAATTGTTTGATCCCTCGAGGTGGACTTGGCTACCATCGCAGCTGGCGGTAACAAAAGCCGAATCAAACTCACAGCGACAGGGATCGACAGCCATGACCTTATTGATTGCTGGTATTTTTCTGTTTTTCCTCACCCATTCGGTATCCATAATCAATCGCCAGTGGCGCGACCGCATGGTGCAGCAATTGGGAGAAAATGCTTGGAAGGGCTTGTACTCCCTGGTCGCTCTAGCTGGCTTGGTACTGCTGGTGATGGGCTATGGGGAGGCGCGATTGGCCCCGACGATGCTGTATCACCCGCCGCTGTGGTTGCGGCACGTGGCGTTGCTGCTGATGCTGCCGGTGTTTCCGCTATTGGTGTGCACTTACTTTCCTGGCCGCATTAAAACGGCGGCCAAACACCCCATGCTTGTGGCGACCAAACTTTGGGCGCTGTCCCATCTGTTGGCCAACGGCAACCTGGCCGATGTGCTGCTGTTTGGCAGTTTTTTGCTGTGGGCCGTGGCGGATCGCATTTCCCTCAAACGGCGCCAAGTGCGGCCGGTTCCCACGGCGCCAGCCACTGCCATCAACGATGCGCTTGCGCTGGGTATTGGTGTTGGATTATATGCGGCATTCCTTTTTTCGTTGCACGGCATCCTGTTTGGTATGCCGCTGTTGCCATAGCGCCCGCCTACCCGCTAACCACCGGTGCCAGTGAGACCGGGGATTATTTCTATATCAGCAGTCTGGTGGCGCCGGAGTTGGCACGGGTTACGAAAGCGGACGTGGGTTTATAGCGCCTTGCTGCCGGCCTCGGTTTTGTCGGCGGGATAGAGCAGGGTCAGAGTCGCGGTTTTTTGTACGGCTTTGAGGTTAAAGGTGCTCTCCAGCGCCGCAATGGCAGCGTCCCGGTTGTGCAAATCCAGCACGGCCACTATTTCCAGATCGGCCAATGCCGGCTCGCCAAGCTGTACCTCCTGCTTAAAATAACGGTTCAAATCCGCAATGACTTGGGCAAAAGGCACGCTATTGTAGATCTGTTTGCCCTGGCGCCAAGAGGTTAACGCAGAGGTGTCCAGGTCAGTGGTTTTGCCGCTAATGGCAGTGGCGCTGACCACTGCCTGCTGATTGGCAGTCAAGGTGGTGTCCGGTTGGTAATCCGTGCGCGCGGCGATCTCGGTGGTTACAACCTCCCGCGGCGCGACAGCCACTCGGCCTTCGGTGACGGTCACCGTTGTTTGGCGTTCATCGGCACGCACGTTAAAGCTGGTACCCAAAACCCGCACAATACCGGTGGGAGTTTCGATCACAAACGGGAGCTTGGGATCAGGGCTGACGTCGAAAAAGGCTTCACCTTGATTGAGGCGCACCAACCGGTGACTGCTCTTCAGTTTGACCTGCAGTTTGGAGTTGGTGTTGATATGCACCCGGCTGCCGTCTTCCAAAGCCACCTGGCGCTGTTCGCCCACCGCGGTTTTGTAATGGACTCCGCCCAAGGGGGGCATCAACTGCAGGGCCAGCAGCGCCAACAGGCCGACCACTGAGGCGGCAATGGTTTGCGGGTTGCGGTACCAGGGGCGCGCCACCGGCTGTACCTCGGCGGGCTGTTGGTCGAGGGGTTGATCTTCCTGTGGTTGAGCTTTGGGGCTGTCGACCAGTTGTTCCAGCACACCTGCCCGATCCCACAGCACTTCCGCTTCGATGTACGCCAGCTGGTGCTCCGGCTGCTGTTCCAGCCAGGCAAAGAAGGCCTGCTGCTGCTCGTCCGTTAGCTCGGGAGACTGCAGTTTGACCAGCCACTCAGTGGCGGTTTGTCGCGCAGTCTCGCTGGGGGTGAGTTGGTTCATGTTGGTTCTCAAATACTGCTAAAGTTAAACAACTGTTTTGACGCTTGTGGCGAGTTTCTATAAGGATAAACACCGCTCGCGGCATTCCCCTCAATGTTTTTTCACCGATTTTTCCGACTCACTGGTCGCTAGCTGTTGCCGCAAGTGTGCCAGTGCCTTGATCAAGTACTTTTCCACCGTGCTGACCGAAACTCCCAGCTGCTGGCTGATTTCGGTGTAGCTCTTGTGTTCCGCCCGGCTCAGCATAAACGCTTGTCGGCACTTTTCCGGCAGTTGCTCGACCGCTGCCAGCACCTGCTGCAGCTCTTTTTGGGCCGCTGTCGCCTGTTCCGGGCCGATGGTGTTGAGGCCGCTGTCATTGTCGGCTTCGGCGGTAACGGTCTGGCGGTAGTGGTCCTGTCGTCGTTGCTTGCGGATGCGGTTAAGAGCCAGGTTGGCGGCGGTCTGAAACAGGTAGGCCTTGGCGTTTTCCAGCTCTTCCGGGGCGTCTATGCGCATCAGGTTGTGGTAGGCATCCTGGGCGATATCCTCGGCTTCATCCGGGTTCGATAAACGCCGGGTGAGGAACCGCAACAGGGCAGCGTTGTGGTCCCGAAACATGGATTGCAAAAACTGGACACTCTTGGCTCTCATAGTGCTACGTCTGTTGGGGCTGTCGCCGCCCATGTCCACCATGCTGTTAGTGTGGCACAAGTGTAGAGCTTTAGGTGCTGTTTTTGCAGTCATGGTGTCTGTCTAATTGTGGTTATAAGGGTTATAACACCGCAGACAGAGACTCCCTCCAGGATTATTTCAAAAAAGCTGAAAAAAACCCCTTTCCGCCGATGTGCTCGGATTCCGGGGGCTTTAGGCGTGGTTATGGCATGGTGGATTCGATGGTCACTACCGTCTCTTTGCCTACGTGTTTTAGTTCCTCCCGAGTAAAGGCCAGCTTTTTCTTGCCGAAGGACTGATAGAGGGCCAGTTGATCCCGGTGGTGGGCACTGCGCTGGCCGTCCGGGGCGATAAACCCGCTCTGGCCGGGGCCGAACACATCCCAGGCTTCGATATGGGTGCCTTTGGCGATAAACAGGTTGTTCTCGGAACCGCGGTTCTGTATCACCGGCAGGCTGTAGCTGGCCTCTTCCAGCGCCTGGGGAATGCCCCGGAAGTTGGTGATGCGGAACTCCAGCGGGTGGGGGCGGTTGTGCCAGTCCGCGACCTGTGGGCCCTGGGTCTCGATCAGGGCGCTTACGGCCTGGCTGAAGGCAGCGACCATAATCTCGGCCGGGGGCTGGCCGTTAAAGAAGTCATAGGCCACCTCGTCGCCATTGTGCAGCGCGTCCAGGTTGCGCAACAGGGCCTTGGTGCCGGGCTGCAGGTTAACCGCGGAGACGGCGTTAACGGTTGGCTGACCGGTAGGGGCAAAACGGGCAAAATGCTTGTCCCCGATATCATCTTTGAGGCTGGTTTCGAGCAGTGTGGAGAGCCAGGTTTCAAAAATCACCGGCCCGGGGCCGTCAAAGCGGCCGTCCTGATCGCGATCCCACCAGTAGCCATCCCAGCTTTTCAGCGCCTCCCAGGCTTGCGCTTCGGCATAGCTCAGGGATTCGGCCTCCAGTGCGGCGGCCATGGCTTGGGTCAGATAGGGGCGCAGATAGGCCAGGTTGACGTCTGCAAAGGAGCTGCGGCTGTTCACGGCCCAGGCTTGGTCGGGGGTGAGGGCGGTTTTCGATTCCAGCTCGTCGATCAAAACATCGGCGCGATCGCCGCGAGACCAGGTCATCCACCACAAATCGGGGCTTTGCCAGTTGCGGGCCGGGCGGTTGTTCCAATTGACCAGATAACCCTGTGTCGGGTTGTAGACGCTGGGGTTGTCGCTGCCGGGACGTATCCCTTGCCAGTCGAACTCCCCGGTGCCAGGGACCGGCAGGCGGGTATCGTGACCGGCCGCGCGTCGGGGGTAGTGGCCGCCGTGGCGGTAGCGCATATTGCCCTGCTTATCCATGATGTAGAAGTTGATGTTGGTGGCGATGCGCTCCAGTACCGGCTGCACCTGCTGGATATCTTTCACTTTGGCCAGCTCGATCCAGGCCATCAAGGAGTCAACCTCTTTGCCCTCCCAGGCACGGGCCCTGGCAAAAGCGATCCCCTGTTCCGGCTGATAGGTCTGAACCATGCCGTGCACACTGCGGCGCACGGTGATCACCACCGGCTCGGCGTCTTTCACGGCGATGGTTTCCTGCCAGCGCTCAAAGGTCCGGTATTGGCCCTTGTGGAGGTACTGTTCGGCATTGTCCGGGTTTAGCTGCTCCCGAAACGTGTCCACCTGATCGCCGAACCCGGCGGTGCTGCCCCAGCCGATATGGTTGTTGTGGGCAAACAGCAGTGCCGGCAGTGCCAGCAGGGTATTGCCCACCAGGTCAAAATCCCCACCGTGCAATCCGATGCCGTAGACATAGGCGGGAGTGGACCAGCCAAACTGTGGCCCGTTAATCAGTGCGCCTTTTACGGTGTCACCCCGGGTTGCCGCTACTTTATTGCCGTTGATCATCCACAGGTTACTGGCGGAGCCAAACCCCGGTGTGCCAGTGGTGCCGGTGGCGGCAAACTGGCGGGCGACAATGGGGGCGTCGGCGGAAGGGGCGATAGCCGGTGCCCGGTTGAGGTCCGGGATATAGGCCACCTGGGCCGAGCCTGCCTTGTTGCCTGTCAGTTGATCCAGGTAGTGGGGCCGGTCGGGATTGGGAATTCCGGTTTTGGCGGTATTGGCGGGCGCCGGGACGGTGGTGGGAGAATCGGCATCAAACAGCCATTTGGTGGCGCTAAAGATTCGCCAGGCGGTGTCTTTGCCGTGTTTTTCCTCCAAAGAATGCAGTAACTGCAAGTTATCGATTTCGGTATTGAAATCCGAATAGCGATGGGCAATGGAGCCCGCAAACAACATGGCGATATCGGACGCGCTCCAGGGCGAGGGCTCAAACCCGTAGACCAGAAACTCTTTGGGCATCAGGGAATCGCGATTTTGCCGGATGGCGTCCAGGTGCTGGTTAATACCATCGGCATAACCCTGCAACAGTTCTTTTTTCTCCGGGGGCAGGGCCGCCACTTGCGCCGTTACACTGCGACTGTCGTAGGCGCTGCGGATATAGCGATCAAACGCCACATACTCCTGCCCCAGCACTTCTGCGACACGCCCCTGTACGGTGCGCTTTAACATCTCCAATTGAAACAGCCGGTCTTGGGCAACCGCATGACCGTAACCGAAGAAAACGCCGTAGTTATCTTCGGCGAATATATGGGGTACCCCGTAGGCGTCGCGGATGATGCTTACGTTGTTGGTGTCGGTGTTATTACTGGCTGAGGTTTCGGGATTTTCGGCGCAACCGAACAGCAGGGTGAGCGCGGTCAGGCTGGAGACTGTGGTGTGAATGATCTTAAGGAGTTTGGACTTTCTGTGGCGCATTAATTGACCCTCGGGAAATAATGACGCTTGGGATGCCGGCAGTGGGCCTGTGTGAAACAGGCGTCCAGCGGCGAAAAAGGGGGAGGCACCCGCAGGTGCCTCCCAATTGCTGTTATAACAGTGCGCTAAAAAACGGGCGCTACTTACAGGCTGTAGTTCACGGTCAGGCCGTAGGTTCTGGGCGCGCCCCAGGTGCCGATAATGCCAGGGCCGACAGTGTAGCTGTGGGCGATATAGTCATCGTCCTTGAGGTTTTTACCCCACAGGGACACTTCCCAGTTTTCGTCCGGTGAGGTCCAGCCAATGCGGCCGCTGAACAACTCCACTTCGTCGACGGCGGTGCGCTGATCCAGGTAGTCGGTGATCTGGCGATCGGTGTGGGTGTATTCCAGACGGAAATCCCACTCGCCGCTATCGCTCATCAGGTTGTAGTTCAGCAACAGGCTGGAGGAGTTGCGCGGCGCCTGGCGCAGGTGAGTGCCTGACAGGTCGTTGCCGTTAATGACAAAGTCGTCGGCTTCTGTGTCCAAGTAGGCGTGGTTACCGGAGACCTGGAAGTTTTCGGTAACGTTCCAGGTGAATTCCACTTCCGCGCCCTGAATCACCGCTTCACCAATATTGGTAGTCAGGAAGGTACCGAACGGATCGGTGGGATTAACGCGGCCAAAGCGTACAATCTGCAGGTCTTCGTAATCGGTGTAAAACGCCGTCACATTCAGACGCAGCTTGTTGTCCAGCAGGTCGCTCTTGAAGCCCAACTCATAGTTCCAGGCAATCTCCGGATCAACGGACTGGGAGGCGGCCGCTTCCACGCCCTGAGAGCCGGCAAAGCCACCGCTCTTAAAGCCTTTGGAGGCGCTGGCAAATATCATGGTGGTCTCATTGGGGTGGTATTCAACGGCCAGCTTGGGCGAGAAATCGCTCCAGTCGTCGCTGGGGGTGACAGTAAAGGCTTCGTTGATTATGCCGAGGCTGCTGCCAACGCCGTTACAGTCGGCGAAGCCCTCGAAGGGCGTGCCGGTCAGGTCCAGGCCACAGTTGATGCTGGTGGCTCGGTAGTCCTTTTTGTCCAGGGTATAACGCGCCCCCAGGGTCAGACTCCACTGCTCGTTGAAATCCCAGGTGCCTTGGCCGTAGACAGCGTAGCTGGTGGTTTCGTTGTCGGTGATGGAAACCTCGTTACCGATAATGGAGCCGTCGCTAAGGGTGGTTACCTCCAAGGGATTGGGGCCCGCGGCGACACTGGGCGCAGTGGTTTTAAACTGCTCCTTGCGGAAGGTGTCTTCGGTCAGGTAGTAGAGGCCCACGGTGTAGTTAAAGTTGCCCTCCAGGGTGGAGGTCCAGCGGATTTCCTGAGAGAAGGTATCGATATCTTCGACGATATCGTCGATCACTTCGTCAAAGGGTACGCCGATCACCCCCAACGGCGCGCCAATGGAAGCCATCTCCCAATCGGTTTCCGCGTGGCGGAAGGAAGTGATGGTGGTGAGTACACCGGTTTCAAAGTCGATGTCACCCTGCAGGCTGATGCCGCTGGCTTCGCGCTTGGAGAAGCCGACGGCCGGGGCGGTGTTTTCGCGGGCACCACCACCGCCGTTGGCAGCCATAATGGCGGTCAGGGGCGCGCGGTCAACTACTGGGGTGCGGCCCATATCCTCGCGGTCATCTTCCATATAATCGGCAGACAGCAACCATTCGGATGCATCCAGATCCCAGCGCAGTTGGCCGCGGAAGGAGGTTTGATCCTCATCCTGTTGGTCCTTGCCCAGCAGTTTGTTTTCGACGTAACCGTCGTGCTCACGGTGGGTCATGGAGAACTTGCCGGCCAGGTTGTCAGTGAGGCCGCCGCTGACCAGGCCCTGATAGCGGAAGGTGCCCTCGTTGCCAACGGTCGCGCCGAACTTGGCGGTAAATTCATCGGTGGGTTTGGAGCTGACCACACTGATGGCACCACCGATGGCGTTGCGGCCAAACAGGGTGCCCTGGGGACCGCGCAGGACTTCCAGCCGCTCCAGGTCAAACATGTCGAAGTTGATGGCGGCTGCACGGCCGATATACACCCCGTCCAGAAACAGGGAGACAGAGTTGTCGAGGCCGGCACCGTCGTCCGCGGAGCTGATGCCGCGCATGGAGGGCAGACCCTGGCCGGGGGAGAATTCAGAGTAGGACAAACCGGGCACCCGGGCTGCAATGGAGCCGGCGTCGTAGATGTCCGCTTTGGCCAATTCTTCGCCGCCGATGGCGCTCACCGCAATAGGCACATCCTGGACATTTTCGGCACGGTGCTGCGCGGTAACAACTACCTCTTCTAGTTCCAATGCCTGAATGCTGGCGCTGATGCCGACTGCTGCTCCCAGGCAGACAATGCTTTTGATCGCGCGGCTGAGCTCCAGGGTTTGGAATTTGTACGGCTGTCTCTCTTTCATTCTCGCTCTCCGACGTTATTGTAGGGTAGAGGTAACTACCTCTGAATGGGTAGTACTGATGGTTAAACACCACAAACTTGATACACCTCAAAAAAAATTGAATTTTTTTGGTGACTTTTTAGAGGGCATTGCTAACTGATTGAAAAAGAGGAAGTTTTTCTTTAAGAAAACGGCTGTCAAAATTAGAGAAAGTGCCACGTCAGTGTTAAACCATAGGTACGCGGGGTACCAAATAGGGCGTAGTCATTGCCCCCCAGGATATAGAGGTGGGCAATGTACTCTTTATCCAACAGGTTTTTACCCCACAGGCTGGCTTCCCAGCGGTTGTTTGCGGCGAGAAAACTGAGACTGGCGTCCAACAGGCGGTAGGCCGGTTGCACGGTAATGTTGTTGTCCGGTTCGCGAAAGGTCTCGGATTGGTAGCGGTAGTCGGCGTGCAGGCGCAGGGTGCCTGTCTCGAGTGGGTAGTCATACTCCACTGCCAGGTTGGCCGAGTGTTTAGGGGCCTGGCGCAAGCGGTTGCCGGTAAAGTCACGGCCTTCCAGATCGTTAAAGCTGTCATAGGTCGCGCGCAAAAAGGCGTAGGAGCCCGACAGGGTCAGTCCGCTGAGTGGGAAAGCATCAAATTCCAGTTCAAAGCCGCGCAGGCTGGCGGAGGCGGCATTGTCGGTCTGAAAAATGCCGAAGTTGTCCGTGGTTTGAAACTGGACCACCTGCAGGTCCTGGTAGTCGGTATAGAAAGCCGCCAGGTTCAGGCGCAGGCGATCCTGAAACCATTGCGATTTATAGCCCAGTTCATAAGCCCAGGCGAATTCTGGGTCGATGGTGCGCTGGGCCAGCGCCAATGTGCCCGGCGCACCCTGAAAGCCGCCACTTTTCATGCCGCGGGCAATGCTGCCATAGAGCAATTGATCCTCTTTCAGGTGATAGGAGAAGGCAAACCGGGGCGAGAAGTCCTGCCAGCTTTCCCGGGAGGAGAGCTGGAGGTCTTCGAGGATAATGCCGGGCGCTCCGCCGTTCACTGATTCCTGCCGGAGCTTTTTGGTGTCGCGGTTATAACGTCCGCCTAAAATCAGGGTGGTTCTGTCGTTGAGCTGATAGTTTAACTGGCCGAAAAGCGCGTAACTGTTGGTGCGGTTATTTTGTGTGGTGCGGGCGGTGGCGTCACTAAACGGAAAGCGTTCAGTGCGATTGGTGTGCTCATAGAGAAAGTAGAGCCCCATCACATAGGAAAACCGGCTGCTGGTGAAGGCTGGGTCGGAAAACCCTATCTCGGCATTAATGTCGGGATCCGAAGCCCAGCGGAACTCCTGGCTGATCTGGCGATGGGTTTCATCGACGTGGCTGGCAATGGTCTGGTCGGTGATGGTGGCTGGCAGGCCAATGGAATCTTCCAGCCAGCCAAAGGTGCTGTCGCGGTAGCTGCTGATGGAGACCCAGTTGCCACTATCGGCTTGGCCGGCCAACTGTTGATGCAGGCCCCAGATCTCGCGATCGGTAAAACCCTGGGTACCATTAGCGGCTCGTGTTGGGCTGCCGCCGAGATCAACAAAAATGTCGGTGGGCAGTTTAGTCTCGTAAAGCGGTTGACCCTCGGGGTCCAGCAACGGGGTGCCCGCTTCATCGCGCAGGGGTATACGGTTGCCGTCCTCATCGAGTATGGTCAGCGGTACGCCGCCGCGCACAGGAATACGGCCGGTGGCATTGTGGTTTTCGCGACTGAGATCAAAACTCCACAGGGCTTCAAAGTTGTCATGGGGCGCAAAACGCATTTTGCTGCGTGTGGCCCAGCTGTTGCGGTCGTGTTGTTTTTCGCCACCGAGTATCAGGTTGTCTTGCCAGCCATCCCGCTGGCGCGCGTCAATGGAGAGGCGCCCTTGCCAGTGGGTGTGTAGCGGGGCGTTGGCCAGCAGGTTAATACCTTTGGCATCGAAATTTCCGGCAGAGAGTTGCAGCCGCAGTTCGGGCTCTGGGGTGGGTGATTTGCTGATCAACCGCACAGCGCCGCCGATGGCGTTCTTGCCGTAGAGGGTGCCCTGGGGGCCGCGCAACACTTCCACCCGCTCCAGGTCGAGCACGTTCAGATCGATGGTGGTTATCCTGCCCACGTACACATCGTCGAGAAACACAATCACGGAGTTGTCCATGGCCGCACCGTCATCGTTGGAGCCGATGCCACGCATATGGATAGACGGCTGCCCCAGGCTAAAGGAGGTGACGGTTAATCCGGGCGAGCGGGTGGCGATCTCTTCCAGGTTTTTGATGTCGTTGATCTGAAGCGTCAGGTCATTCAACACGGAAATGGCGATAGGCACTTCCTGCAGGTTTTCCACGCGTCTGCCGGCAGTAACAATTATTTCGTCGATAGTCTTGGTCGGCTCGTGCAGTGGTACCGGTTCGGCTTTTTCACTGCTCTGTGTTATGACAGGTTTGGCGAGGTCCGCGGAAATAGAGACGGTGTTGCGATCGATAAATTTGTAGCCCAGTCCGGAATTGGCCAGCAGGCGATCGAGAGCCTGGGGCAAGGTCATCACCCCTTTCAGGCGTTCCGCTTTCAGGGTGGCGACCGCGGATTTGGAGACCAGCAGGGAGATGTCGGCCTGCTCGGCAAATTCAATCAAAGCCTCGGAAAGCGGACCTGCTGGAAGATCAAACGGCACGAGGAACTTGGCAGCCAGCGTTGCGCTACTGCAAAACAGGGAGAGTGTTAGCAAGGCTGCAATGCGCAGTCCTTTTGGTACCATCCGATCGCCTCGTATTGTTATTATTCAACCGCTGGTTAACAGCGAATAGCGATTAGATGCTACCACCCCCTCCAAAAAAAATCATGGCTTGGAGAGGGTGTCAGGTCAGGCGCTACTTTTTACGGTGGTCTACCACACGCTTGGCCTTGCCCTCCGACCGTGGCAGCGAGGCGGGTTCACAAATCTTGATGCGGGTGGATACTCCCACCATGGTCTTGATCTTGTGCTGCAGCTCCTTGCTCATCCGGGCGCTTTCGGTTTCGTGCAGGGGGGTGTGGGACTCCACATCGATCTGCAGCTGGTCCAGGTTGCCCTCGCGGCTGACTTCGATCAGGTAGTGGGGTGCCAGTCCGTTAATGGCCAGGATCTGCTCCTCGATCTGAGTCGGGAACACATTGACCCCGCGGATAATCAGCATGTCGTCACTGCGGCCGGTGATTTTGTCCATGCGGCGCATGGTGCGGGCGGTGCCGGGCAGCAGACGGGTCAGGTCGCGGGTGCGGTAGCGGATAATGGGCAGGGCTTCCTTGGTCAGGCTAGTGAAGACCAGTTCGCCTTCCTCGCCGTCGGGCAGCACTTCGCCGGTTTCCGGGTTGATCACTTCCGGGTAGAAGTGGTCCTCCCAGATGGTCGGGCCGTCTTTGGTCTCCAGGCACTCCATGGCCACGCCCGGCCCCATCACTTCCGACAGGCCGTAGATGTCGACGGCGTCGATACCCAGGCGCTCCTCCAGCTCGGTACGCATGGAGCCGGTCCAGGGCTCGGCCCCAAAGATACCGGCGCGCAGGCGCAGCTGGTGTGGGTCTACGCCCTGGCGCTCCAGCTCGTCGGCGATATTCAGCATGTAGGAGGGTGTCACCATAATGATGTCGGGGTTAAAGTCCCGAATCAGCTGTACCTGTTTTTCTGTTTGGCCACCGGACATGGGGATCACGGTACAGCCCAGCTTCTCGGCGCCGTAATGGGCACCCAGACCGCCGGTAAAGAGGCCGTACCCGTAGGCCACATGGACCATATCGCTGCGGTTGCCACCGGCGGCACGGATGGAGCGGGCAACGACGTTGGCCCAGGTGTCGATATCCTTTTGGGTATAGCCCACCACCGTGGGTTTACCGGTGGTGCCGCTGGAAGCGTGGATACGCACGATGTCGTCCATGGGGGTGGCAAACATGCCAAAGGGGTAGTTGTCCCGCAGGTCCGCTTTGGTGGTAAAGGGGAATTTGGCCAGATCGCTCAGGCCTTCCAGGTCTGTGGGGTGCACACCCGCTTCATCAAAGCGTGCCTTGTAAAACGGCGAGTTGTTATAGGCGTGTTGCAGGCTGGCGCGCATACGTTCCAGCTGCAGGCTGCGCAGCTCGTCAATGCTGGCGGTTTCGATGGCCTCCAGCGGGCTACTGTCGGGCTTGTTGGGCGTGGGGGTGCGGCTCATAAAGTCGTCTCTCTGTTCGTCTCTTTATTCAAAAACGTGATTCATTTATGACTTTTTATTGGGGATATCTGAATCTTGATATTCCATTGCCTTATAAATAGTGTTATTGGCCTTGTCCGCAAGATATATACAAAAAACTCTATAACCACCTGATTATAATAGATTTGTGGCCTTTTTATTGATTTAGATCATGGCAAATTTTTCATGCCTGTAAGCCAGTACTCAAGTGGTGGCATGAATATAACACAAAAAATTACTTTAAAGTAACTATTTTGTATCATATACTTCTGGCCCATAATATTGTAAACGACGCACAAGTCGCACCAATGCTGCCGTTGAGCGGTAAACCTGTTGAGCGGTAAACCTATAGCAACGAGGGTATCCCGGGAATGAAGGTAAAAAGTTATATCGCCGGCCAGTGGGTCGAAGGTGAGGATCACGGAGTCGAGGTCTTCAACGCCGTCAATGGCGACGCGATTGGCCAGGTCACCAGCTGTGGCATCGATTTTAAAGCCGCTGTGGAATACGGCCGTGAAAAAGGTGCTGCCCTGCGCGCTATGACCATTCACGAGCGCGCCAATATGCTCAAGGCGATGGCCAAGCACCTGATGGAGCACAAAGAAGAGTTTTACCGAGTCTCCGCCTGGACTGGTGCTACCAAAGCCGACGGCTGGGTGGATATCGAAGGGGGTATTGGTACGGTATTTAGCTTCGCCAGCCTGGCGCGCCGCGAATTCGCCAACGAAACCTTTATCGTGGAAGGCCCCGCCGAAGCGCTCTCCCGCAAGGGCACCTTTATCGGTCGCCATATCCTGGTGCCGAAGGAGGGCGTATCGGTACACATTAACGCCTTTAACTTCCCCTGCTGGGGCATGCTGGAAAAGATCGCCCCCAGCCTGATCGCCGGAGTGCCGGTGATTGTCAAACCCGCCACCGCCTCCTGTTATCTGACGGAAGTGATGGTGAAGTCCATTGTGGACTCTGGCATTTTGCCGGAAGGTGCCATTCAGCTGATCTGCGGCAGCACCGGCGACCTCCTGGACCATCTGAATGAGCAGGATGTGGTGACCTTTACCGGTTCCGCCTCCACCGGCCAGATGCTGAAAACCCACCCCAATATTGTGGCCAACTCTATCCCCTTTACCATGGAAGCGGACTCGCTGAACTGCAGTATCCTGGGCGCCAATGTGGAGCCGGGTTCCCCCGAGTTTGACCTGTTTGTGAAAGGTGTGGCCGCCGAAATGACCGTTAAAGCCGGTCAGAAGTGTACCGCTATCCGCCGTACCATTGTGCCCGAGAACCGCATCGAAGCGGTGGCCGACGCCCTGAAGGCACGCCTGGCCAAAGCCACCCTGGGTGATCCCTCTGTGGAGGGGGTACGTATGGGGCCGCTGGTCGGCCGCTCCCAAATGGAAGACGTGTGGGACAAGGTGGAAACCCTGAAACAGTCCTCCGAGCTGATCTACGGTGGTACCCAGGACTTTGAAGTCGTGGGCGCTGACCGCGACAAGGGCGCCTTTTTCCCCTCAACCCTGTTCTACTGCAACAACCCGCTGACCGCGGAATCCCCTCACGCGGTAGAAGCTTTTGGTCCGGTGAGTACCTTGATGCCCTATAAGGATATCGACGAAGCTATCGCCATCGCCAAACTGGGCCGCGGTAGCCTCGCTGGCTCCCTGGTCACTGCCGACAACGCCGAAGCGGCGAAAGTGGTGCTGGGCACAGCTGCCTACCACGGCCGTATTCTGGTGCTGAATGAAGAGTGTGCGAAAGAATCCACCGGTCACGGCTCGCCCCTGGCGCAGCTGGTCCACGGTGGCCCCGGTCGCGCGGGTGGTGGTGAAGAGCTGGGTGGTGCCCGCGCCGTCAAGCACTATATGCAGCGCACCGCGATTCAGGGCAGTCCCAGTACCCTGACAGCGATCACCAAGGAATTTAACCCCGGTTCCGAACAGATCAAAACCGATGTGCACCCGTTCCGTCGTTACTTCGAGGACCTGCAAATCGGCGAGACCTTGATCACCCACCGTCGCACCATTACCGAGGCGGATATCGTTAACTTTGGCTGTGTGTCGGGCGACCACTTCTACGCCCACTTTGACGAGACGGCAGCGAAGGACTCCTTCTTCGGCAAGCGAGTGGCCCACGGTTACCTGATCATCTCCGCAGCGGCGGGTATGTTTGTGGATCCCGCCCCGGGTCCGGTGATTGCCAACTACGGTCTGGAAAACCTGCGCTTTATCGAGCCGGTGGGGATTGGTGACACTATTCAGGCACGCCTGACCTGTAAGCAGAAGATCAAGAAGGACAAGCGTCCGGACGAAGACAAGGCAACCGGCGTGGTGGAATGGGACATCGAAGTCACCAACCAGCACGATGAACCGGTGGCGGTCTACAGCATTATGACCCTGGTGGAGCGCCGTGAAGGCTAACCATCTGGGGTGAAGGTTTCACTACACTTCTCCTTGTACTTTAATCTGCATGGAACTTGCCGCGACCTCACTCGCGGCTTTTTTTTAAAAATTCTGGAGCGAGTTATGTACTGTTTAACTGTCACTTACCCCAAGTCCGACGAAACCATGTTTGACTTTAATTATTACGAAAATTCCCATGTGCCGCTGGTCAAGGAAAAGTATGGTCCTTTTGGTTTGCAAAACGTCGTCTACCGCAAGGAAGGGGGATCCAAACCGGGTGGGGATAATCTGTTTTACGCCAGTGCCGACCTGGTATTTGACAGCCTGGATAATATGAAAGCCGCCCTGGCCGCTGCCGGAGCGGAGATCAGTGCCGATATCGCCAATTACACCAATGCCAAACCCAGTGTCAGTTTTGCCGAGGTGGTGGCCTAAGCCGCAGGGGAATTGCCACTTTTGTGGCATTTTTTGATAACCCCTTTCAGTTACAATACCGGGTTGTTATTGCTGTCTATTTACTGAATTAACAACGTGTCGGAAGCATTTATGTCTAATGATCACAAGCTCCACTTTGACGACCTCGAAGAAGGCGCTCGCTTTGAGCTGGGTTCCGTTTCTCTGACCAAGGCGGAAATTATCGACTTTGCCCGCCAATTTGATCCCCAGGCGTTTCACCTGGATGAAGAGGCCGGCAAGGCCGTATTTGGCGGCCTGGCGGCCAGCGGTTGGCATACTGCGAGCTTGTATCAGCGTTTGCTGGTAGATACCTTCCTGCAGCGGGTGGTGTGCCTGGGTGGCGCTGGTATCGAGCGACTGAAGTTTGTGCGGCCGGTCTTTGCAGATGACCGACTATCGGGATTTGTAACCATTGCCAATAAACGCTTATCCAAAAGCAAGCCCGACCGGGGGCTGATCAAGCTGCAGTGTGAGATGCGCAATGGGGACGATGAGCTTGTGCTGACGCTGGAAGCGCTAGTGATGATTGGGGCGAGGCAATAAATGTTCGTTCGATTGCAGTGGAGCGGGCGAACTTGCCCGCTTCACTGCAGAACTCCTTTATAAACTCACAGCTTCAACCTTAGTCCAGAGTGGCACCCTCACACGCGGGGCGTACATGCTTGCGGTAGCGTTGCATAAAACCGCGCGGCACCGCCTTTTCCAGCGGTTGCCAGTTTGCCCGTCGCCGTTCTTGTTCTTCATAGGGTAACTCACAGTGAATGCGTCTGTTGGGGATATCCAGTTCAATCATGTCCCCGTCTTGAATAAGCGCAATCAGACCGCCGTCGGCGGCTTCCGGGCAGACATGTCCCACACAGGGGCCAGAGGTGGCACCGGAGAAACGTCCGTCTGTGATCAAGGCCGTGCTGTCCAGTTTGGCCGCTTTTAGCGCCATCGTGACCCCCAACATTTCTGGCATGCCAGGACCGCCTTTGGGTCCCTGATAACGCAAGACCAAAACCTCCCCAGGTTGCACCACACCGTTTTGTATCGCCTCAAGTGCGGAATCTTCGGAGTTAAAGCAGCGGGCTTTGCCCCGACACTTCATCATCTCGGGTGACACGCCGGCCTGTTTGACTACACAACCATCGAGGGCGATATTGCCCCGCAGGATGGCGATCCCTGCATCGGGGCGGTGAGCCTGACTGCGTGGGGGAATGACTTTGGGGTTGGTCACATATGCCTGTTCCAGGGTGTCGGCCAAGGGGGCGCCGGTGACCGTCAGGCAATCGGTGTTCAGATCCGCGTGCATCATCTTCATCGCCGCCGGCATGCCCCCGGCGGCCCACAGGTCTTGAATACCCCAGGGGCCGTTGGGACTGATGGCCAGCAGAGTGGGAATCACCCGCGCCTCATCAAACACTGAAAGTGGCAACTCCAGCCCGGCGGCGGCAGCGATGGCAGGCAGGTGCAACAGGGTGTTGCTAGAACCGCCAATCGCCATGGCCATAACCACCGCGTTGTGGAAGGCTTCCGGTGTAAGAACCTTATCAACGGTCAGGTTCTCTGTCACCATTTCTACAATACGGGCGCCGGTGGCGCGGGCGGCCTGCAATTTGTCACTGTGCCAGCCGGGGATATTGGCACTTCCGGGCAGGCAGAGGCCGAGGGCTTCGGCCAGGCACTGGAAGGTGTTGGCGGTACCCATAATCTCACAGGCGCCACAGCTGCTGCAGGAGAAAGATTTGGTGAACATCTCTGGATTATCGACGTAGTCACCATGGTTGATGGAACCGCTGAACGAGGGGGCGTTGCGAATATCCATCTGGCCAGGGCCGGCGGCGAGAAAGATCGCCGGCAGTTGCAGCCTCGCCGCCGCCATCATCATGCCCGGATTGATCTTGTCGCAACCACTGATCATTACCATGGCATCAAACGCCTGGGAGCGCACGTGGGTCTCTACGATATCGGCAATCAGGTCGCGCTGTGCCAACACATAACGCATACCATCGTGGGCCATAGCGACCCCGTCACAGGGCGCGGGCACGTTAAACTCGGCGTACTCACCACCAGCGGCAAGGATACCGGCTTTGACCTTGGCCGCGAGCCGGTCGAGATGTGAGTGGCCAGCTGTCAGCTCCGAGTGCGAATTGGCGATGGCGACCAGTGGCCGCTTTTTTAGCTGCTCAGCATCCTGTCCGGCACCCTTGATCACACCGTGGCGTATGGTGTTCAAAAGCGGGTTGGGACTGGCGTATATAATATCGCTGTTCTTTTGGCTCACGGCATTGACTCCTCTCGGCAGAAAAATAGAGCATAGGGCGTTTGACGGGAGGAAGACTGCAAACTTTGTGGCATTTGAGTGGCCATATTGGCGAAAAGGATCGCAAACGACGGAGGTTGCAATTGCGTTTTATTCGCTTAAGGTTAAGGCAAGGTTGGTTATTACAGGTGAAGGAGTATTGCCGTGCATAAAGTGATGAATATGCACAATTGGATCTCGGAATTGCCCGAAACTGTCGCCGGAGAGGTGAAGCAGCGCTGTGTCTCGAGAACCTTGTCCGATGGTGAATGTCTCTACCACCTCGGCGACAAGGCAGATGCCTGTTTTCAGGTCACAAAAGGTCGGTTAAAAATCTGCACCTTTAACCATGCGGGCCAGGAGATGGTGCATGCCTACCTAATGGAGGGGGACTGTGTGGGAGATTGGGGTCTGATTATTGATGAGCCGCGGATGAACTTTGCTTTCGCCTGTGGTGAAACGGAAGTGAATGTGCTTAAAAAAGCGCAGTTCGATGAGTTGTACCAGCTTTATCCAGAGGTTTCCAAGGCGCTCAACCGGGTGATGGCTCACCGCTTGCGTTATACGTTTATGCTGGCCGAAGATGCCAGTCTGTTGCCCCTTCGACAGCGCCTGGCGCGAGCCATTGTGCGTATGGGGCACAGTGTGGGTGAGGTGGATGACAAGGGGTGTGCCACCATTGAAGCGATTTCCCATGACGAGTTGAGCAAACTGGTGGGCTCGACGCGACAGAGTGTCGGTCGGGAGCTGAAAAAGCTGGAGCAGGAAGGCGCCATTGAGATCAAATATGGCAAGTTGATCATCAAGGATATCACTGAGTTTGGCGAGCAATACGATCGCCTGTTGGCGGTTGAGCCAATAGTGGCCGAATACAAAGGGGGGAGTGAGTGAGGGCAGGCTAGTGGCACAAGCTCGACGGTTCTTGGTGGATTACGCTATCGCTAATCCACCCTACGCAGGTAATTGCTGATGGCGTTAATGGCAGCAATACTGTTCATTCTTGAACTGGTTTTCTCAAAGAATTTTCTCAATTAAATAAGTCTCCAGCGACCGTCTTGGGTAGCCAGCGGTAATTCATTCACACCATTTTAGATATGCGGGAGCGTCCGCTTTGGAGCTATGAATGGTGATATCATCCCTCCTGCGTCAACCTAACGCATCAGCGGCCCCTCGGATTTAGGTAAACTCTGCTGGCCATGACGATCAGTGCGAGCTTGAATCACTACGCCTAAGGCCAGCCCGTCCCAGACGCCAACAGAGCGAATCGATACGATCCTGCCCGAAGAAGGGTTCATTTTCAAAGCTAAAGGTGGGTACGCCCCAGTGTCCCACGGCCTCCAGTGCCCGTTGGTTGGCTTCCACCTGTTCACGGTGGGCCTGAGGGTCGGTAATGGCGCGGTCCATATCCGCAAGGTTCAATCCCGCACGTTTTGTAGCGTTGGCGAGATGATCGCCTTGGTGCCAATCCCGGGTACCACCAAAAATCAAACGGGAAACTTCGGCGATAAATTCAAGCCCGCGTCCGCGCCGTTGTGCTTCGATGCCCAAGTAAGTCAGGCGATAAATATACGGCTGCTCCTGGGCGATCTTCAGGGTTTCCAGATCCTGAACAATGGGGTCGGGAGAGGGCCAGGCGTGGGGCAAGTCCAGCATTTCTGCACGGCGTTGCCAATCCATCAAAATATAGTTGACGCGTTTGGCGTTCTCCGGTTTGAAAAAGTCTGGGTTTCTCAGTGCGGCTGGTAGCACCGGCCGCACGATTATTTCCACGTTATAGTTCTTGGGCAGTGCTAATATTTGTGGTGTGGACAAATAACAGTAAGGGCTGCGAAAGGACCAGAATAGCTCAACAGTTTTTGACATATCATCCTCGTCTGAAATGGGGGTAGCGATGTAACTACCCCTCAGTGCGTTTGCTTAGGCGTAAACGGTAACGGTGCCGTCAGCCGTGATATCGATCTGATCACCGGTTTTTACCGTATCCAAAAACGCCTGCCCCAGCCCGTCGACGGTGATAATCCGATCACCATCACTCCAGTTGTCCGCCATTATCAAACCGCAGGCGGCAATGGAGTCGATGGATTCGGAAAACAGCATGGCTTTGGGGGCGATGCCGCGCTCAACGATCAGCATATACATGCAGGCCGCTGCACTGGAACCGATGGTTTTGGGGACACAGAGGATGGCGTTGGCCAGGTCCAGCCCGTAAAGGTCCTGGTTGCTGTGGTCCTGGCAGATGCCGGAGTTGGCATTTTTAAACAGTACATCCATAAAACTGGCCGTTGCGTTAAAACCGGCTTTTGAAACAGTCGCGCTGCCCGCCGCGTTGCCGGCCAGTGCGGGGCGGCCTTTAAAGGTTGTTGTCTGCGTCATGATATTCTCCAAATCGGTGTATAATTATGGGCGGTGGTTGGCGGGGGCAGCATCGGGGAGCTCGCCGGTCAGCGCGATATGCACCAGTTCGTCATCCATATAAAATCGCGCCTTGCTGTAGACACGAGTTTTGTTGGAGTTGGTGACAATCAGTTCGTCCGCCTGCAGCGGCGTGGCGAGATACATCACCGGACAGTTTTGTGTTACCTGGATGCCTGCGGTGGTCATTTTCTGAAAGAGTTCTGGCAGCTCATCCTGAAAGGAGTCGGCCACGCTTTGGTGAGCAAACAGGTAGGTGGGGCAAGTGACGGCGTTTTGTCCGTGTTTTTCCAGTGCGCTTGTCAGTCGCTGTCCCCACCAAATCAGCTGTTCCAGGGTGTTGTGGGGGCAGCCAATAAAGACCCGGTTGGGTTTGGCATCGGCATCAGGCCAGAGCACCGGATAGCTGTTGAAAAGTGTCTCCAGCGTTTCGTCGTCAATAACATAACGCTGGTGATCGGCTTTGAGCAGATCGCGGCCCTGATCCAGCGCTTCGGGGGTGACTCCCTCTACATGGTATAGGCCGACCGCCCCGTTGCTGGCGGCCGCCGCGCCAAAGTCTTTCATATAACTGACTTTGTCATCCAGGTTGTTGATTAAACAATCAAGTCCGGTGACGTAGGGGATATCTTCCATCACCTTGAGCCCGACAGCTGCGCCCAGCAATTCAGGGTGTGGCAACTTACTCAGGCGACATTCAATCAGCCAGTCCGCCTTGCGGCCTTCATCGGTCATCAGCTCAAAGTAAGGGGCTTTGCCGAGGATGGCGGTCATCATATCGATACCCACCGAGTTGCGGTTAGTGCGCGCCCCCAGGTAGGAGTTGGCAAAGTTAATAGCGGAGGACTCAGACCAGGAGATAAAGTCGCCCTTTTTCGGCGTGTTGCCAATCTGGGGCAAAAAGCAGGCACAGCTCCAGGCGTTTTTCACCATGCCGAGCTGTTCATACACGTCCGTGAGTTCGTCGTCGTGGTTATAGATTTTTACCACCATTGTCTTTTTCTCTTCGCCTGGATCCAGATTGTTGTGGTCCATGGGTTTGGGGTTAGAGGTAAAAGGCGCGTAGGTTTTTAGACCGGCGTCTGCCAGTTTTCGGTAAATTTTCAGAAAGGGGAGTATGCCGTCGCTGCTCCAACTCATGGCCAAATGGGGTGCGGCTTGCAGGTCAACGAGTTTGGTGGCACCAAATAATTCGCCAAAAGACACAACGGTTTTTATGACCTTTTGCAATAGCTCACCTTTTTCACCATTCATAATGGCTTGTTCATCCGCAGTCAGCTGAAACTGGGTAGGGTTATGCGTTTGTTCCATAAAACGTTCCTTTTTTATAAGGATTTGATAGGAATTTAGAGGGGCGATTAACCTTGTCGCTAACGCTAGCAATTTGCGGTAGGCTCTACTGCAACAAATGCTGCAATCGACAGGCATGCATAGAAAATTCAGGATTGGAGCCTCAATCGCGCATATGTTGCATTCCTGCCAAATGCCAAGTGCTAGAGTGGATCTCAACGATAACCAAGCACTCGACAGGTAACGCGCATGACATCTTCCGTGGCTGGTGTTCCGCTGATTATTGAGGCGTCGTTAAACGGCGCTACCCCAAAATCCTGCAATCCAACGGTTCCCTATACCGATGACGAGATTGTGGAACAGGCGGTAGCCTGTATGGAAGCCGGCGCCGCTTTGGTTCACAACCATACGGAGGAGCCAGTTTTTGGTGGCGCCGGCGTGTTTGATATTGAGCGTTATGCCAGCGCCTGGCGCAAATTGCTCAAACAGCGCCCTGACGCCATCTTGACGCCGACAATGCCTGCGTGGCAGGCAGGGGTAGATGTCGAAAGCCGCTATGCCCACATCGAACGGATGGCGAAAGAGGGACTGATTGCCCAGGGGCTGTGTGACCCGGGCAGTTGTAACTTTGCTGTGATGGATGTCGATGGCATCTATAGTGCGTTTGGGCATGTCTACCGGAATGATATTTCGGACTCCCGTTATTACGTGGAAACCTGTCGCCGACTCGAGATCGGTTTAAGCATCTCTGTGTTTGAGCCTGGCTTTTTGAAGTTTATTGTCGCCTATCACCGTGCTGGCAAGTTGCCGCCGGGTGGCATCGTAAAGTTTTATTTTGGCGCTGATGCCTTGTCCTTTGGCCTGCCGCCGACCCCCAAGGCCCTTGATGCCTACCTGGAGATGATGGAAGGCACTGATCTGCCCTGGCTGGTTTCCAGTTTTGGTGACGACTGTGTCGGCTGTGGTATTGCCGAAGAGGCCATCAAACGCGGCGGTCACGTGCAAGTGGGGCTTGAGCCTTATGCGGGGGACCGGGTGCCGACCAATGTGGAGTTGGTGCAGGAGGTGGTTGCCTTGGCAGAGAAATACAAGCGGCCTGTGGCCACACCCGCACAGGCGGCCGAGATCCTTAACCTGCCCAGCTATCCGGTGGCCTACGGTTTGCGGGATAGAGGGTAAGCCCTTGATCCCTTGTCTGTGAAAAAACCAGGAGGAGCTCAAAAATGACAAACCGTGTTGCGATAATTGCCGATGCCCGCGAACATCTCGGACCTGACCTGGCCATAAAACTGGCTCAACGGGATCACAATCTGGTGTTGGGTGGCGCGGATGATAGCCTGGTTGCCGACCTGGTGGAACTGGGTGCAAACGTGGAAGTAGTCAAGGACGTAAAAGACGGCAAGGACCTGATTAATTCGGAGGCAGTGCCCAGCCTGATTGAACGCGCTAACAGCGTCTTTGGTGGTTTTAACGCGGCTTTTATTCGACCCGGCGTGCATATTATGGGCGATATTTTTGCGGCCAGTGCCGAGGATATGCAAAGTGCCTTTGAGGGCAATATGTTGTCGACGTTTCACGCGCTGAAAGCCCTGCTGCCAGCGCTGATCGAACAGGGCACTGGCGGCCAAATCCTGGTGTGCAGCAGCGCCACGGCGATCAAACCCTATGTCGGTGGGTTTGCCTACACAGCTACTCGTGCCGGTGCCATTATGCTGCTGCGTACGGCGGCACAATCGGCAGCGCCTCATGGCATTACGATTAACGGCATCGGTACTATGTTTTTAAACTATCCCGGTTTTTTGGATAACACCGGTTGCCGTGATCCTGAGGTTTTAAAAAACGTATTGGGCCATGTCCCTATGGGGCGTCTGGGCGAACCCCAGGAGGCGGCCCACCTTGCCGCATCACTACTGGATGGCGAGTGCAACTATATAAACGGTGAATTTTTACCCGTCAGCGGTGGCTGGACAAGCGTTTAAGTAACCAAACAATTGAATAAAATATGGGAGAGACAATATGAGCAACATGCAAACGACAAAACGTAGCCAGAAAGCGATGTTTGCCAAGCAGACTCTGAGCCTGGCGATTGCATCCTTGCTGGCAACCGATTTAGCCGCCAGCAATATCACCCTGGAGGAGATAACGGTAACTGCGCAAAAGCGCGAAGAGAGTCTGCAGGATGTGCCTATTTCCGTGAATGCACTGGATGGCGCCAAGCTGAACGAGTCGGGTATCGACCGTATTGAAGATATGACCGCCTATGTGCCCAACCTCTCCATGAACCAAACGGGTATCAGTACACAGTTGTATGTGCGCGGTATCGGCAACGGCAATAACCAGGGTTTTGAACAGGCCGTCACTCAGTATATCGATGGTGTCTCCTACGCCCGTCAACAACTGACCCGCGCACCGTTTTTTGATATGGCTCGTGCCGAAGTACTGCGTGGACCACAGAGTATTCTGTTTGGTAAAAGCTCGATTGCCGGGGCATTGAACCTGAGCACCGCCAAACCCACCGATGAGCTGGAAGGCCGCGTCAGCCTGTCTTATGGCAGCTGGGAGACCACCGAGGTAGAAGCGGCGCTGTCCGGCCCACTAAGTGACAACCTGCGCGGCCGCGTGGCGGTTCGCAGTGGCGAAAGTAATGGTTATATGGACAATGTCGTGCGCGATGAGGATCAGATGGGGCGCGAAGACCTGGCGGTGCGTGCACAGCTGGAGCTGGATGTGACCGATAACCTGACGGCTTTGCTGAAGGTGGAAAGAGACACCTTTGATACTCAGGGTCGTGCGGTTGAGATTACCCGGGATAACGCCAAGACCAGTGCTACCAGCGCTAGCGGTTATATCGGCGGTATTGTGCCAATGTTGCTAGGCAGTGCAAGCAGCGAAGATTATGGCGATGTTATCGATTCCCTGTACGCCATTTCCGGCGATGGTCTTAAAACCACCGATGCCCGCCGTAATTATAAGCGTTACGCCAATGCCGATGAATACAGCGAAAACGAGCTCAACAATGTCACCTTTGATATCAACTATCTGGTGGGTGACTACGAGATTAGCTCAACAACCGCTTATGTGGCCTATGAATTTGATGAGCTGTGTGATTGTGACTATATGGCGACCGATGCGCTTAATGCAATCATGGCAGAGGAATACGACCAGGTGAGCCAGGAGTTGCGTATCGCTTCGCCGCTCGACCAGGCCTTTACTTGGCAGGCGGGCGTGTTTTATCAACAGTGGGACTTGGCGTTGGATGAGCAGTTACTGTTCCCGGCCGGTGGCCTCTTTACCGAGATAGGCATGAATACTCCACTTGCGCCAGTGGCAGATTTGGCGGGCACCTCCATTCATCGTGACTATGCCTCGGAGTCGGAAATGTGGGCAGCCTTTGCCCAGGTAACCTGGCATATCGGTGACAATTGGCGCGTGACCCTGGGCGGGCGCTATACCGAAGAGGAGAAGGAGGGCTATCGCAAGTTGGATGTGGCGCTGCAGTCCGGCGGTGTTGATCCCCGCGATGCCGGTGGTATGTTTGCCAGTCCGGCCGGTAGCTACAATGCCGCCTGGGACATTGATACCGAACAGGTCAGCGACGATGACCTGGGCAACTTCACCAACGACGGGCATAATCTCAACGGTAAGCGCGACGAAGAGTCCTTTACGCCGATGCTGAATGTCCAGTGGGACATGAATGAAGATACCATGGTGTATTTCTCTTACACCGAGGGTTACAAGGCCGGAGGCTACGACGCCCGCGCCAACAACAACAAGAGCTTTGAGTTTGACGCCGAAGAAGCCGATGCCTTTGAACTGGGGGTTAAAACCACTTACCTGGATGGCCGCGGTGAGTTGAACCTGGCGCTGTACCACACCATCTACAACGATCTGCAGGTGAGTCAGTTCGACGGTTCCCTGGGTTTCAATGTAGGAAATATAAAAGAGACTATCGTACAGGGGGTAGAGCTGGACGGCCGCTTTGCCGCAACCGAAAACCTGACTATTGCTTATGCGCTGTCGTACTTAGATCACGAGTACGAGGATTTTGAAAACGGTAACTGTTATTTTGGCCAGGTAGACACAGCCGCCGCCGATGCCAATAGCGATGGTCGGGACGATGACGGCATCTGTGACTGGAGTGGCAAGCGCGGACAGTACACGCCAGAATACCGCGCTAACGTTTCCTTCGATTACCTGGTGCCGGCTCTGGTGAAGGATATGGATTTCCGCGCGGTGCTGAACGTGAACTGGAAAGATGAGGAAAATATCGACCAGAATATCGATCCTGATTTTATGCAGGAAGCGATTACCCTGGTGGATCTGAGGCTCTCCCTGTCTACCGAGAATTGGGAATTTTCCCTTAGCAGTAAAAACCTGTTGGACGAAGAGTACTCTTCCTATTCCGGTAATGCACCCATTACCAATGGCGCTTTCTTCGGCAAGCAGACCAACTATCAGTTTGTCGCGCCACCGAGGAGTTTTGCGGCTTCTGTGGCCTACCAGTTTTAACCATTCCCTGATATTGTCGCTACTTTGCCGCGCCTTGGGGCGCGGCTTTTTTCGCTGTTGTCGATCGGCGTTTGCTGTCCTCGGGTTTGTGAGGGCGACCTGCCGTGCCCTTAGGGATACTTCGCCGAGGAGAGCCTTATGAGTTTAAAATCTGTTAGCTTAAACGATAAATATACCGTCAATCGCGGTCGTATCTTTATTTCCGGTAATCAGGCGCTGGTGCGCCTGCCGATGATCCAGCGTGAACTGGATCGGAAACAGGGCATGAATACAGCGGGCTTTATCAGCGGCTATCGTGGTTCACCTTTAGGTAATTACGATGGGGCCCTGTGGCAGGCCAAGGCGAAGCTGGCAGAGCACAATATTGTTTTCCAACCGGGAGTCAACGAAGATTTGGCGGCAACGGCGGTTTGGGGAACTCAGCAGCTTGAGAGTCTGCCGGGAGCCACAGTGGACGGCGTGTTTTCCATCTGGTATGGCAAAGGCCCCGGCGTGGATCGCAGCGGTGATCCGCTTAAGCACGGTAACATGACTGGCACCCACCGCAACGGTGGGGTACTGGCCATATACGGGGATGATCATCCCGGCAAATCCTCCTCCATAGCGCATCAGAGTGAGCAGGCACTGGCAGCTCATTCAATTCCGTCGCTGTATCCGGCCGATGTCAAGGATATCATTGACTATGGTTTGCTCGGTTGGGCCATGTCCCGTTATACGGGGTTGTGGGTGGGTTTGAAAACCGTCAATGAGACGGTGGAACAGACAGCCACTATCGACCTGGATCTGGAGAATGTTCAAGTGGCTCTACCAGAGGAGGGGACATTTCCGGAGGAGGGCGTTCACTTCAGTCCGGGCCAGTTTGCGCCCCAGCTCGACGAAATGCTGGTTACCCGTTATAAGCTGCCACTGGTACACGCTTTTGTACGCGCCAATAACATTGACAAAGTTGTTATGGACACCGACAGGCGTCGACTGGGCATTGTATCGGCAGGAAAGGCCTATCAGGATGTGCAGCAGGCATTGATGCTGCTGGGCATCGACGACAAGCGGGCCAACGCTCTGGGGCTTTCACTCTATAAAGTCGGTTGTATCTGGCCGTTGGAGCCCCAGGGTATAAAGCACTTTGCCCAGCAGCAACAGGAGCTGTTTGTGGTGGAGGAGAAAAAAGCGTTCCTGGAGGATCAGGCAGCCAAGGTACTTTACAACGAGCCGCAGCGCCCCCGTATCGTCGGCAAATTTGATGAGCAGGGTCAGGGTCTGTTGCCCGCAGATATTCAGCTGGAGCCCGCGCAGATAGCGTTGACGATCGCTGCGCGTCTAAAAGCGTTGGGTATCGATGATATCGAGCTGGAGAAACGCGTTGCCTTATTGCGGGGCCGTAGCGAGTCCGCAACGAAACATCAACCGTCGGCACTCGCGCGAATGCCCTATTTCTGTTCAGGCTGTCCCCACAACTGTTCAACCAAAGTACCGGAGGGCAGTTTCACAAGTGCCGGTATCGGCTGTCATGCCATGGCTGTCTATATTCGACCCGATATGCTGACGTTTGCTCAGATGGGTGGTGAGGGAGCGACGTGGTACGGCCTGTCTCACTTTACCAAAACCGATCATATTTTTCAGAATCTGGGTGACGGTACGTACTATCATTCGGGCCTGATGGCTATACGCGGTGCCGTGGCAGCTGGTGTTAATATCACTTACAAGATTTTGTATAACGACGCAGTGGCCATGACAGGAGGTCAGCCTGTAGATGGACCTCTGTCGGTGGGAGAAATCACTCACCAAGTGCTGCATGAAGGCGTTAAACAGTGTGTGGTGGTAACCGATAACCCGGATGCCTATGGTACAGACAGTGGTTTGGCCAATGGGGTGGACGTTGTTCATCGCGATGAGCTTGAGCGGGTGCAGCGGCAGCTGCGTGATACCTCGGGTTGTACTGTGCTGATTTACGAGCAGACCTGCGCGGCGGAAAAGCGCCGACGTCGAAAACGCGGTACCCTGGAGGATCCGGCGAAGCGAGTGTTTATCAATGACGCTGTGTGTGAAGGTTGTGGTGACTGCTCGGCGCAGGCCAACTGCGTCAGCATTCAGCCCAAGGAAACGGAATTGGGACGCAAGCGTCAGATCGATCAGTCCAGTTGCAACAAGGATTACAGTTGCGTCAAAGGCTTTTGTCCGTCGTTTGTCACCGTTGTTGGCGGACAGTTGAGAAAGCCTCAGAGAGCGACTTTCGACCACAAACTGTTTGATCAGATTCCTGCAGCGACACAGTCCCCCATTCGCCACGACAACTATGGTGTGATGGTTTCCGGTATCGGTGGTACAGGCGTTATCACGGTTACTGCTGTTTTGGGGATGGCTGCCCACCTGGAAAACAAGGCCTGCTCCATTTATGACATGACCGGGCTGTCGCAAAAAAATGGTGCTGTCTACAGTCACCTGCGTATTGCCAATGAACCCGCCGGTATTCGTGCACCCCGCATAGGGATGGGCGATGCGGATCTGGCGTTGGGGTTCGATATGGTGGCCGCGCTCTCCAAAGAGGCGCTGCAAACCTTGGCCCAACAGCGGACGCGGTTCATTGGCAACAGTCGCGTGGCGCCCACTGCCACCTTCCAAAAGCAACCGGATCTCACCATGGACAGTGACGCCCTCATACACCAGGCGCGTGAGATAGTGGGTGAACAACACGCTCATTTTGTGGATGCTACCGGTATAGGGCTCGCCCTCATGGGAGACACCATTGCCGCCAACCTGTTTATGGTCGGTTATGCTTCCCAGCTGGGTTTCTTGCCGGTGAGCGTTGCGGCTCTTGAGAAAGCCATTGAACTTAATGGTGTTGCGGTCTCTTTCAATATCACTGCTTTCCAGCTGGGCCGTCTTTTTGCCTGGAAACCGGAGCTGTTACGCGATCAGTTAACGAGTGTTGTGTCGACCGAAGACAGTCAGCAGGAGGAAAGCGTTGAACGGATTGTTGAGCGCCGCGTCAACCTGCTGACGGAATATCAGGACAGTCAATACGCCACGCGTTATCAGGCCCTGTTGGCCAAGGTTCAAGACGCCGAAAAAAGGGTGGCCGAAAGACCGGGGAGTACATCATTGAGTGTCACCGTTGCCAAAAGTTTTGCGAAGCTGATGGCGTATAAGGATGAATACGAAGTGGCTCGCCTGTATACCGATCCCGCTTTTATGGAGAAACTCAATACCCAATTTGAGGGGGATTTCCAGCTGAAGTTTAACCTCGCTCCTCCACTACTATCCCGTAAGGATCCCGTCACTGGGCACTTGCGTAAAACTGAGTTTGGTGGATGGACCATGGCTGTATTTAAAGTCTTGGCAAAGCTGAAAGGACTGCGTGGTACTCCACTCGATATCTTTGGTTACTCGCAAGAGCGTAAACTGGAGCGTCAACTGATTACGGATTATGAGCAAATGATCGAGGGACTATTGTCGGAGTTGTCCCCTGATAACCTCGAAATCGCGGTGGAACTGGCACAGCTGCCCGAGCAAATACGCGGCTATGCTCATGTCAAAGAGCGTAATATAGTAGCGGTTAGAAAGCAGCAACAAGCATTGTTGGAGAAGTATCAAAACCCTCCGCCAGCAACCGAATACGTTGAGGTCAGAATGGTGGGTTGAACTCTCTTAACCGACTTTCGTTAAACATTTCTTCTCCCTCTCTACGTAATTAAACGAAGAGGCTTTGCTTATGCCCATTACTCGTCAGCAGGGAACTGTTCAGCCAGGGTGGCGCTGGGGGCCATTCACCGCGAGGCTACCCCTGTACCATACACGTATCGAATGGCCAGATCTGTTGCAGGGTTTGGTGGTCACCGCGGCCACAGCGATGGCGCTGGTACCGCTCTTGCAAAGCGGTTTCGGCCTGAGCTTTGAAGAGGCAATCGCCTGTTCGATGCTACATTTTATGCTGATCGCGTCCGGCCCCTTGCTCTTCGGCGACCCCTTCGCCCCCGGCTGGACGACACCAGCGCTGCCCATCACCGTGGCTTTTGTGCTGGGTAATTACGACGATCCCAGCGAGCGTTTTCGCGTGATGACGGCCCTGTCTCTGGATTTTGCGGCCTTGATGCTGTTCTTTGGCGTGACCGGCTTGGGGCAGCGGTTTGTCAACTGGCTACCCAAGGCACTGAAAGGCGGCATAATCCTTGGCGCTAGCATCGCGTCTTTTAAGCGGGTGTTTTTTGATGATATTGAAACCTTTCTGCGCCAACCCGTGTCCACCACCATTGCCATCGTGGTTTGCCTGGTATTTGCGTTTTCCCTGCCGTTTGCCCGCTACACGCAACGCTATAAGTGGTTGGCGGCATTGGCCAATCTGGGATTGTTGCCCGGTTTTGTGATCGCCGCCGTGGTGGGGGGCGTCGTGGGTGAGATCGAATTCAACGTCTCCTGGGGTTTTCTCGTGCCACCGGTCGGCGACCTGTGGGCGAAGGTTTCCCCCTGGGCAATAGGTTGGCCAACGCTTGATATGCTGCTGGCAAGTTTCCCGGTGGCCATTATCACCTACACCATCACCTTCGGGGATTTTATCACCGGCCGGGAAGTCACTGACGAGGCGGCAGCTTCCCGTCCGGACGAACAGATCGATATCAATGTTGAGCGCGCCCATTATGCGGTGAGCATCAGAAACGGCCTGATGGCAATGCTAGCCCCCTTTTTCCCAACCCAGGGCGTATTGTGGACCGGTGTACACGTCATTATCGTGCAGCGCTGGCGTCGGGGGCGCGAAAGCATGGACTCGCTGTTTAGTGGCATTAGTTCGTTTTATCTGTTTGGCTTGCCAATCATTTTCTTCCTGCTGCCGGTGATTACCCTTTTGCAGCCCATGATGGGAATTGCCCTGTCCATTTCTCTGGTATTAACCGGCTTTGCCTGCGCTTATGTCGCTATGGTAATACCTGAAACACCCGAGGAGCGCAGTGTGGCGCTGATGACCGGCGTATCTCTCGCTATGCTCGAGCCTTGGGTTGGGTTGCTGGTTGGTCTGGTAGCCACGTATTTGATCGTTGGGGGTAGAGGTGTGGAGCAGAAGGCACAAAGTGAGCCATCGCTGGACACACCAGTAAGTTTTGCCCCGGCCGGAGAACCTTGACTTGACTTAGAGTGGCACAGTCTAGAGGCAGAACGAGATCTTCTGCCCGTGACCTGACCTGGAGCGGCACTCTGACCCCTCGAGAGGTTCCACTCCCCCCTGCAATGGCACCCCTACCGCTTTACTCCGATCTTTGTTCTTAACAGGCATCCCCCCTAATTCGAGGCCAAATGATAGCGTGTCACGCGAATCTCCTGCATCACGCAAATAGTGGTCTAATTCATAACTACCTGTTTTGTAAGTACTTTATTTGGCATGCCAGGGCAAGTTAATGATCTGATAAGGTCCTCAGACAGCATGGTGTCATAATATAATCAAAAATTGAGGATTTGGTTGAATAGTTGAGGGAGACGGGCGCTACAATAGATATATTGATAGGCTGAAAGTGTGAGAAACGACCCATGGAATTGATGCCGAAACGGCAAAACAGGAATGCTGTTCTAAAGAAGAAAGATGTGATAACGAAAATGTTGGTCACAGATCTAAAAGCGCAATTTGATTGGGTATATGGTGCACTGCTATTGAGGGCTAGCCTATTAATAGGTATCTCTAGCATGACCTATGCGGAGGAGGATATTGGTATCGGCATAAAGATAGAGGAAATAATAGTCACTGCCCAGAAGCGCGCTGAGTCCATTCAGGATGTGCCAATCTCCATGCAGGCCGTTTCCGGCGAAGAGATCAGGAATATGGGATTGACTCGCTCCGATCAAATTCTCAACCTGTATCCGAATATCACGGCGAGTTTGCAATCGGAAAACAATATCAATTTTTTCATCCGCGGGGTGGGTACCAGCGACTTTCACTCGAATAATGTATCGGCAGTTGGGGTGTACCTGGATGAGGTCTCGATCAATTCGCCCTACGGCACCTCCTTTAGTCTGTTCGATATGGAACGGGTGGAGGTGATGCGTGGACCTCAGAATACCCTGTTTGGACGCAACACAACTGGCGGGGCGATCAATTTTATTTCTCGCAAACCTGATCCATCCGAAGGTGTGAACGGTTATTGGCAGGCTACCTACGGTCGTTATGAGCAAATAGATGTTGACGGCGCCCTGGGCATTCCTGTGTCTGACAAAATCGCCGTGCGCATCGCGGGCAGCTCCAATAACCGGGATGCGATCTTCGAAAATCCTCTTTCCGATGAAAATTTCGCGGAACGTGAGCGTCATGCGGGTCGCTTCCAGCTGCGCTGGTTGGTTGCCGATAACGTGGATGTGCTTTGGAATGCGCACGGCGGGATTAATCGCGGTAATGGCCGGCCCTATAAGAATATTGGGCTGAAAGACCCCAATGATCCCACCCAGCCATGCCCGGTGCCGGCAAGTAGTATTCAGCCGGATCCTATGCCCAATTGTGCCATGGGGGATGGTTTTGTTCCCACCCCTTCGGATTGGAACGATGTCTTTTCACTGGAGAAGCCTCGTGAAAATATCGATATCTGGGGCACCGCTCTTAACTTCGACTGGGATCTGCCTGCCTTCACTTTCACGTCGATTACTTCTTTTGATACAACGGAAGTGAAGCGTAACGACGACTCTGACGGTTCACCGGGTATGATTTTCCAGTTCTATCAGGAGAGCGAACTTGAGCAGTGGTCACAGGAGTTACGGCTGGCCTCCCCCTCTGACCAGGATTTTCGTTGGATTGGCGGTTTCTACTATTTCCTGGAAGAGGCTGACTACTCCACGGCCGTCAGGCGCACTGTGGAACCTTCGGCGCCATCAACGCCAGGCTCGCTAACCATCGTGCCGGCAACCCTTGTGCAACAAGATAATGAAGTCTTTTCTGTCTATGGACAAGGTGAATATGATCTCTATGACCAACTAAAACTGACATTGGGCTTGCGTTGGAGTAACGAAACCAAAGAGGGAGTCAACGTGACCTCGGTTGGCAACGGGCTGTTGCTGCCGGATGAAGATTTCTTTATCGGTGCCAGCGAAATCCAGACCAGCATCGCGGGTGTCATGAATATTTGTCCTCCGCCGGTGGGTAGTTTGTTCTGCGTCAACCCTACAGAGAAGCTGGACGGGGATTGGAGCCAATGGGGTGGACGATTGAGCCTCGATTATCAATGGACCAAAGAATTCATGTTCTATGGCAGTGTTTCTCGAGGGTTCAAAGGGGGAGGATTCAGTGTAGCGGCGCTGTCGGGCATTACCGGTCTGGCGGCACAATCGGTGGAACCGGAGGTTCTCTTGGCCTATGAGCTTGGTGGAAAGGCAACCTTGTTTGATAATCGCCTGCAGCTCAACGGCGCACTATTCTACTACGAATGGGAGGAGCTGCAATCGTTCCAGGTGCTGGAAGGCACACCACAGCTGCTGAATGTCCCAGAGGCTTCTCTGGCTGGCGTCGAGTTGGAAGTGCAGTTCGTACCGGCGGAGGGCTGGTATATTCAGGCGGGGCTCGGTTACCTGGATGGTGAAATCGATGATGTCGGCGGCATAACCAGTGCTGCCGAGGGCAACAACCTCGTACAGACTCCCGAGTGGACTGCCACGGGGCAGGTGCGCAAGGACATTCCGTTATCCGATGGCACTCTCTCCCTGCAGTCCGACTTTCGCTACAAGGATGAAGTCGATACGTTGCTCAGCAACCTCGACATCATGCGGGTAGATCAACAGTTCGAGTTGAATGCCCGTGTCGCTTACAATTTTGACAATCAGGGAAGGTATAAGGTTATTCTCTGGGGCAGGAACCTGACAGATGATGAGTACTGCTCCAACCGGATCGATATGACCGGACTCTCCGATGGCGTGTTATGTGTTCCCAATGAGGGGGTTACCAGTTATGGCATTACCTTTTCAGCCGAGTTTGAATGATATTTGTAAACCTGCATTCTACAAGCAAAATCATGCTTGCTTGTAGAAAAACAACTTTAAATAAACATCGTAGCTGGCGCTTGAATCTTTACTGGGCATCAAAGGGTATCAATCGCGTTTCGCCGTTGGTGCAATCCCATCACCCACCAGGGGTTTATATTTAAAGTCTTTACCCCGACGGCGATCCAACTCTGCCTTGGCCGCTTTGCGCAGGGCCGGCTTTTCAAACAGCTCCTTCGCGGTCAAGGCCATCACCTTGGCCGCCACTTGCGCGCCTTTAAAGCCGATGGAGTGCCCACTGGCGGCGGTGGATTGCCAGCTGTGTGGTGTGGTACCCGGCACCCAGGTGGCGGTATAGAGACCCACGGTAGGTACGACCCAACTGACATCACCCACATCGGTGGAGCCGGCGCGGGGTTTTATATTGAGATCCAGTGGAGCAATTTCCGCTGCTGACTCAATCGTAGCGGTCTGGTTGTGGAAGCTTTTGCGAATGGTATTGGCAAAGCTTTTTTCGGCGTTGTTATAGGTCACACCACCCACGTCACGTAGGTGTTTGTCCACCACCTGGGCAAGGGTGTCGTTGCGCATCACGTTGTAAACACCGCCGTCCACTTTGACCTCAACCTCGGTGCCAGTGCCCATGGCTGCGCCTTTGGCGGCTTCTTGTGCACGCTCCCACACCTTTAATAACGTACGCGAGTCGGGGTGACGGAAAAAGTAGTACACTTCGGCCTTGTCTGGCACGACGTTGGGGGCTTTGCCGCCGTCGCTGATCACATAGTGCATGCGGGTGTCGCTGGGCACGTGTTCGCGCATCAGGTTGATCATGTAGTTAAAGGCTTCCACCCCATCCAGCGCCGAGCGGCCATGGTGGGGCGTATTCGCGGCGTGGGCGGAATAACCGCTAAAGGCAAACTTGGCGGCAATGATTGCCATACTCGACGGGTTGGAGGCGTCGTTGCTGTCGGCCGGATGCCAGTGCAGGGCAATGTCCACATCCTCGAATAAACCGCTATTCACAAAGTAGGCCTTCGCACCTCCGCCTTCTTCCGCCGGGGTGCCGTAAACGCGAATGGTGCCTTTGGTCCCGCTTTTATCCAGCCACTCTTTGACCGCAATGGCGGCACCGAGGGAACCGGCGGCAAAAAGGTTGTGACCGCAGGCGTGACCGGCGTGTTTGTGTTCCAGTACCTGGCGGGTTGGGGTGGCGGCCTGGCTAATACCGGGTAGGGCGTCAAACTCTGCCAGTATGGCAATCACAGGGCCGCCTTTGCCATAACTGGCAATAAAGGCGGTGGGCATGTCGGCAACACCCGCTTCAATATCAAACCCTTCGGCTTTCAACTCCTGTTGCAGGCGCTCACTGCTGCGCTCTTCCTGAAAACTGATCTCGGCATAATCCCACAGGGTTTTGGCAATGTCAGCGTTTTGTTGCTGGCGTTGATCGATACTGTCGAGCAGACTGGCTGTTTTGTCAGCCGCGGCTTCCGGTAATACCACACTTAAACCGCAGAGGGCGGCGGTGAGCGTCAAGGGGCTAAGCCATTGTGTCAATGAGGAGCGGATTAGCATAGGTTCTCTCTTGTTAGTGGTCCTGGTTGGTGGTTCGGGTGATCGATCTCTTATCGCCAGTGTTGGGTTCAATGTCGGCTGATAGATACGTTAATGGATAGTGCGTTAATGGACTCCCACAGCGCTATCAGAGAGTGTTGCTTGCCGGTGCAAAACAGCCGTCATTAACATCAGTAAAAAGCTCAACAGGCAGCAGGCCGCGGACAAATAAATTACATTGCGGTAGTCCTCGCCATTCACGACCAGGGCGGCGAGGGCAGCACCGGCCGATAATCCCATGCCGGTCACAAAGGAACTGATCACCGCGGATTTGCCGCTGGGATCAATTGCCGACAGCAGTCCAAGCTGGTAGGGGATAATAAAGTTCCAGCTGAATTTGAGGGCACAGATCAGGCACACAAACAATCCAAATGCCTGTTTATCCAACAGGAAAAACAAGGCCGACAGTTTGATCGCCGCCATCACGCCCATCGGTCCAAGTCGGCCAAACCGCTGACTGAGCCAGGTGGCATAACTGGCACCGGCAAAACCGGCGGCGGCACCCACCGCGAGCGCAAATCCCACATCGGTTAAAGCAAAACCGGAAAACAGCCCCAGGCGCGCGGCATAGGTCCAGATACTGCTCTGGGCGGCAAAAAACAAAAATACCGCGGCCAGCATTACGATAATGGGCAGGAGCTGTTGCAGATTGAAGCCGTGCGTTGTTCGATGGCTGACATTTTTATGCTGATGGGGCAGCCAGCGGTGGAGCAACAACGCCGGTGTGATCAAGATGGCCAGGACCCCATAGATGCCGTTGAGGGAGTAGGTGGGCAAGAGATAGGGCAGCATCCAAAGGGCTCCCGCGGCATAACCCAGTTGCCCCATGGAAAATAAGCCAAAGTTGCGGTCCGGCTTGCTGGTTTGGGCCAAGGCGCCATAGGTGAGGGCGACAAAGGTCCCGGCACCAAAACCTGCCACAAAACGGCAAGCCATCAACGGCACCAGTTCAAAAGCCAACAGACTCGCCAGGTTTCCCGCTAGTATCAGTGCGGCGGCGAGCTGAGTGACGCGGCGCCAGTTAAGGCGGTTGATCCACAAGGTGCCAATTAATGCCGCCAGTGACAGACTGATGGTTTCCAGCGACACCATCAAACCGGCTTGCTGCTGGGTAAACCCCCGAGACTCGATCATGCCCCCCACCAGCAGCGGCGCGATAAATACCACCGAGGCGGCTATCACCCCTGTGTAGATCAACGTGAACAGTGCGCGCGCATCATTGATCGAAGGCATGGTGGTTTCTTTTTCCTCAGTCGGGTTGCAGGTCAATACATCACTCATGGCGCACCTCGCGAATGGGTTGGTAGGTGTGGTGTTAACCGGTTTAACCTTGGGAGGCGGCCGCCACCACTGGGTTCTTTTGATGCAAAGATTGCGATCTGCGCACCAGGGTCAACCAACGTTGTGCCAAGCGCTGAGCAAAGTGTTTTTGCGCGGCAAAATCCGCCGTATCGCTGTTAAGTAGTTTGTCGATAGCCTCCTGTTCAATGCCTGTATCTTTGGCCGCCAGTAGGGAAGCCCAGCCTTGGGTAACGGTGGCGGTGACCTCCGGATGGAACTGAAATCCGTAACTGCAACTGCCCAGGCGAAATCCCTGGTTGGTGCACTCATCGCCCTGGATCAACAGTTCGGCGCCGTCAGGCAAGTAAAAACTGTCCTGGTGGAATTCAAACAGCTTGGGTAGCGGCTCGAGTCCGGAGAGCAGGGCATCTTGCTTGCCCTTCTCTGTTAAGTGTAACTGGGTAAAGCCGGTTTCCCAGCCGTTGTTAGCACGGTAGGGTTGCTCAAACGCACGGGCCAGCAGTTGTGCCCCCAGACAGATACCAAAGACCGGTCTGCTTTGCTGGTGAAAGTAGCTAACAACCTCGGTGGTCAGTCGCAATGGGATTTCAAAGGCTGGGTCAAACGCACTGATTGGGCCGCCGAGCACTAACAGCCCTTGGCTTTGGCTCAGCTCCTGTTTGCTGACGATATCCCCGCACAGCAGGTTTTTAGTGTTTAAATCAGCACCGAGGCGTATCAGCTCTTCACCAATGACGCCGGCGGGGGCTTTGTCGCTGTACTGCAGGACCAGTATTTGTTCAGGCATAGTTCGGGTAACTCTCAATAAAGTAACAAAAGTCATGTTTTAATTAAATGATATTTATCACCTTTTGGCAATAGCTAATTGTGTAGAAAATCATCGATTGAGGCAGGGCACAGGCGTAAAGCCGGCCTGTTGCAATCAGGCCGGTGGGAGAGGGATAACTAGGTATGATCGTGAGGGAGGGGCGAGTACTAGGCCTCGAAATAGGTGCCCAGGTAACCGGTCACCGCACGCAGGGCCTCTTCGCGGTACTCGGGTTTAATGGCGTTGTGCAATGCCAGGCTGCGGACAAAAGCCGCGTCCATCAGGTTGACACAGATCGCCAGTTTCTCCTTCAGGTCGTCGATGGCCGGGGGCGAATCCAGTGGTTCAAATAGCGTCAGAAACCACTCGGCAAACTCGGTCAAACGCCCGGCGGCACCCTTGCGCACATTAGTGGCGGCGTGTACACCCAGGAACAGCTGCTCGCCGATGGGGTCGGTGGTGTAGTACTGGTAGCCGGTTTCCACCAACAGGCGGGCCAGATCCTGCCAGGTTTTTATGTTGGCCTTTTGGGCATTGGCTTGATACAGCTCGATCACCGTCTCGAAATGGCGCTCGGACAGGGCCTGAAAAATCAATTCCCGGGACGGGAAATATTGGTAGACGGACGCAGAAGGCAGGCCGGCCCGTTCGGCCACCTTGTGGTGGGAGGTATTATCAATGCCGTTTTCCAGAATCAGCTCTTCCGCTGCATCCAGGATTTTTTCAAAGCGGGCAATACTCCGGGCTTGAACCGGTTTGCGCACAGCCTGCAGGGGTTTTTCTGTCACGGGTGAGGCTCCTGTGTGAGATCCCCCTCTTTATACCGATTGTGGTCCAAAAATAAAAGTAACAATTGTCATTTTCCAGGGGCGCTCAGCAAGCCGCCCCCGGTATTGTGGGTGTTTTATGCCAAATAGCAATAAAGCGGAATATAGCTAGGAATCCAACAATATAACTTTTGTAATGTTTTCGCTTGAATGTGACAAAAGTTATATTTATAGTGGTTGGCAAGTTAGCCACTTATGTTAACCAGATCCAAACCACCTCTAATAACCAAACACTGAGCGAGAGAACTATGCGTAGAAACACCCCCTTGGCTGTGGCCATTGCTACGGCGTCCTGTTTATCCAGCGGTTTTGCCCTGGCTGCAACTGTTGTTAACCCGCAGGAGCAAAACCTGGCCCTAGAGGAGGTAGTGGTTACCGCACAGAAGCGAGCCCAGAGCATCAATGATGTGGGTATTACTATGAACGCCTTTACCGGCGAGCAGCTTCGCGACCAAGGAGTGGCCACTGCAGAGGATCTGGCCATTCACACACCCGGTTTATCGGCCACTACCAACTCCACCACGGGGGTACCGGTTTACACGATTCGCGGGGTAGGTTTTCAGGATTACTCCACAAGCGGTTCTTCTACCGTTGGGCTTTACCTGGATGAAATCAGTATTCCCTACACTGTGATGAGTCGTGGTGCCCTGTTTGATGTGGCACGGGTAGAGGTGCTCAAAGGTCCGCAAGGGGATCTGTACGGGCGCAACACTACTGCCGGGCAAATTAACTTTGTCAGCAATCGTCCCACCGACGAGTTCGAAGCCGGTTTTACCGCCAGCTATGGCCAGTTTGATGTGGCAGACCTGGAAAGTTATATCAGTGGCAGTATGACGGACTCGGTGCAGGGACGCCTAGCATTTAAAACTACCCAATCCGGCGAGGGCTGGCAGAAAAGTGTCAGCCGTGATGACGAGTTGGGCGAGAAAGATATGCAGGCCTTGCGCGGTATGATCAATATCGATCTCTCCAGTGACAAAAGCCTCTTGCTGCGAGCACACTGGGTGAAGGACCAGTCTGACAATCAGGCGCCGATGGTTTACGACGGCACCGAGCTGCATGGCGAACCGCTCTTCGGCGCACTCGGTAATGACCTGGACGGCAATCCTATTACCCCGATTTTTAGCGACGACGATAGCCGCGCGGCGGACTGGAATCCTGGTGAGTGGAAGCCGCGCCGCGACAACACCCTCAAAGGTTTTGGAGCCAACTTTAACTGGGATATCAATGACGATCTCAGCCTGACCGCCATTGTCGGTGTCGACAAGTTCGAGCGCGATGAGTGGAGTGACTGGGATGGCATGGCTTACCTCGACTCCAACATCAACAATATCACCGAGATTGACGCCAGTTCCCTGGAGTTGCGTTTGGCGTCGAACGGCAATCTGGACTTTACCTGGGTGGCGGGTATTTACGCGTCCACCGATGAGGTCAACGAGGCTTATCGCTATAACATGCAGGAGTCGCGCTTTGCAGTATTCCAGCGGGCCGATACTGTGTACGAACAGCAAACCGACTCGATCGCCGCCTTTGGCCATGCAGAATGGCAGCTGGCGGATCAGTGGCGTCTGACCCTTGGTGCACGCTACACCGAAGAGGAGCGCACCTGGGAGGGTTGTACCCTGATGTTTGGCGCTTGTTTTGTATTGGATGCCGAGAATGCAGGCGTGGCGTTTAAAGACACCATCGACCTCGAAAAGTGGATGGGCAAGCTGACCCTGGACTATGAAGTGTCGGAAGATGTGTTGGTGTACGGCACGGTATCTACGGGCTTTAAATCCGGTGGTTTTAACGGCGCGGCGGCACTCACCCACGCCCAGCTCGTACCCTACGGTGAAGAAGAGCTGCTGAATACCGAGTTGGGCGTCAAAGCCACCTTGCTGGATGGTCGTATGCAACTTAACGCCGCTGCTTTCTGGTACGACTATATCGACAAGCAGGAGCGGGAACGCAAGCCGACGCAGCTGGGAGCCTTGGGCGGACAGAGCAATGTGCCGGAATCACGCATTAACGGTGCCGAGCTGGAGCTGCAGTGGCTGGTGACTGAGGGCTTGAACGTGAACCTGGGTGTTGCCTACCTGGATACCAAGGTGGAAGAATGGGATGCCATCGACGCCGCTAACAGTGCGCCGCCACCCGCTACCCCTGTGACCTTTGATGCCTCGGGCCTGGAGCTGGCGCAGGCACCCGAGTGGCAGTATAACGGCACCGTGAGTTACGAGTGGGGCGTTAGCGATAATCTGGTGATGGGTCTGGCCACTGATTTTAGCTATACCGCGGAAGTGACCGGTGTCAGCGGTGAAAGCGCCGAGCGCACACGCGTGGAGGATTACTGGATTTGGAACGCCCGTGTCAGCCTTGGTGCTGTTGACGGCAACTGGAAAACCACCTTGTGGATGCGTAATCTGGAAGACGAGTACTACTACCCGGCGGCCTTGGGCGGTGGTAATGCCACTTTCATCCGCATAAATGGAATGCCGCGTACTTACGGGATTACATTGAATTACGAGTTTTAATCGTGGGCGCGTAACCAAAGGTTTAACTGTACTGTTTTTGAAGCAATCACCGCGTCTGGGTTGACTCCTCTACGGTTCCCGATTTTTTACGAGGTCTTCCGCCCCGCTTTTTTGCGGGGCTTTTTTGGTTTTTGATGGAGTTGTTGCAATGTTGGTTGCCGTATATGGCTCTTTGAAAAAAGGTCACTTTAACCATCATACGCTGGCGGGGGCAGAGTTTGTGGCCGATTGGCAAACAGCCCCAGAATACACGCTGCTGGATTTGGGGGGATTTCCCGGTGTGGTTGCCACGGGAAGTACCGCGGTCCATACTGAGATCTACCGGGTGAACGGGATGATACTGGCGCAGCTGGACAAGCTGGAAGGGCACCCCACCTTTTATCGTCGAACCACTGTTAACAGTCCGTTTGGGGCGACATTTATCTACCTTTATCAACAAGCCAACGGGTGTGACACAGTGATTGGCAGTGGCATTTGACAGGGACGTCAGGGCCAATCCGAAGCAGAGCCTGCCAGGTTCAAATACCGCTGTTCCCGCTGCAATGCCTCCGAGGAGGTGTTGTTGCAATCTATCATTGATGAAATAATCTGTGGCTGTGGTGAGTTGATGGAAAGGATGCGAAGGTAATTCAGGGCTACGGGCCACCAAAGACACTCAGTCATGAAAAGGTATCTGGTTTTCAGTGGCGATGCGTTTCAACCGCTTGGTGGTTGGGGCGACTTTCAAGGCGACACTGATGCGTACGAGCAGGCAGTGCAGTGGGCTGACTCCCGGGTAGCACAAAGGCAAGACACTTGGGGTCACGTTGTGGATACCGAGAGTGGCAAGATTGTCTATAGGGTTGGGTATACACTCGACGGCGAAGTGATCCCCTAGGCAAGCTATAATCGTCAGCAGGGCATTAAATGACATCTGACGGTTGATTTGCCATGGTTTCTCTCAAGGCTCCCCACACGGCCGAATTCCGTTTTTACGAAGAGTTGAATGTCTTCCTCCCGCGAGAGAGGCGGTGCGTTTCCTTCGACTATCGATTTCGGGGTAACCCCGGCATTAAGGATGCGATAGAGGCGCTGGGTGTTCCCCACACGGAAGTGGATTTGATTGTGGTGGATGGTCAATCACGGGGGTTTGACTACCAGTTGCGGCATGGGGACAGGGTGGCGGTTTACCCCGTGTTTGAAAGCATTGACATTTCGCCCATTGTCAGCCTGCGTGAGGCGCCGCTGCGCAAGACCGCTTTTGTGCTGGATGTTCATCTGGGCAAGCTGGCCAGGCTGCTGCGTCTTCTTGGCCTCGACGTGCTATACCGCAAAGACTTTTCAGACCGAGAGATCGCCGATATCAGCGTGTGTCAGCACCGCATTATTCTCACAAGGGACCGCCGCCTGCTGTACGACAAACGCATCACCCATGGCTATTATGTCCGCTCCATCAGACCGTTGCTACAGGCACGGGAGGTGGTCGCGCGATTCCAACTGGAAAACAGCTTGCAGCCATTCAGCCGCTGTCTTCTCTGCAACGGGGAGATCGAGCCTGTGGCGAAGGCACTCGTTGAAGGGCAGCTTGAGCCCAAAGCAGCCCGCTATTATCAGGAGTTCTTTCGTTGTAAAGGCTGTGGTAAAGTCTACTGGAAAGGTTCCCACTTCCGCCATCTTGTGAAACAGCTGCAAACTATCCGTCAATCCTGATTACCTCCATACCCGTGAGATAGCAATCTTTTTCTAACTGTTGTTAAATTTGTTTTATGAAATTGACTATAGAAGTCAATATAAGGGGTGTGGTGAAACTCCACCGCAATGGCGCCCGCACCGCATCACTCCGATCCGTTACTTGCGAAAAAATCCGTATTAGCTACCCTTAATCTCCGGTAAAGGGGATGGATATGAAAGATCAAGTCGCATTCGACGAATTCCGCACTGTCGTCAAACCTGAATGGATGGACCACAATCAGCACATGAATGTCGCCTATTATGTGTTGGCGTTCGATCTGGCGACCGACGAATTTTATCGGTATTTGGGGCTTCTCGAGGCGTGTTATGACAAAGGCACGTCTTTTTTCACCCTCGATATGAACGTCACCTACTACGGGGAAGTGGTAGAGGGCGATACCCTGCGCTTTACTACCCAGCTGATCGCCATGGACCAAAAGCGTATTCGCTACTTTCACCATATGTACAATGCAGAGGAGGGGTATCTGGCGGCCACCAATGAGTGTGTGGCCATCCATGTGGATATGAATACCCGAAAGTCGGTGGCCATGCCCGCGTCGCTTCACGAGCGTATGCTCGCAATCAAAAAACAGCATGACCGGTTGGGTTTGCCGGAAAACGCCAACCGTCAGTTAAGAATTTAAACACAATCGGCTGCGCTGCCCTTATGTCAAATTAATCATTGGTTGGAGCAGGGATCTTACACGCCCACCAGCGCCAGGCTCAGGCCCCGGGTTTGGGATTTGTGAAGTGTTACACGTTTTTTCGTCCGGGGCATTACAAACTGGCTACTGCCGCACACGATCATGACCGCGCTGTAGCCATCAACGGCCTGCGCGCGAGCCAAGACTGCGCCCTTTCAAGCTGCGCTGCCAGGGAAAACAGTAACCTGTCCTCGCCGGTGCGGCCAGACAGCATCACCCCAACCGGCAAGCGGTCTTTGGAGATCGCCAGCGGCAGCGACATGGAGGGCTGCCCCGACATGTTGTAGAGGTGGGTAAAGGCCGACACCTTTTTAAAACGGCGGGTGTAGTCCAACAGGGTATCGCCGTCTCGGTAAACAATGGTATTAAGCTTCGGTGCCGGGGTGGCGGTCACCGGTTGCAAAATCACGTCGTAATTCTGCATAAAACGCCCCATACTCAAGCCGATCTCATGCATGCCGTATAAGGCGGAGACATAATCCTGCTGGGAGTGCGCTCGGCCGGCGGCCATGATCATGGCGGTCATGGGTTCGATTTCCGGGGCGCTGATGACTTTGCCCCGGGCCTGCTCCATGGCCGCCAACGAGGCAAAAACGTCTACGGAAATCAGGGTGTTCTGGATCGCATTGAGCTGTTCGAAATCCAATGGCGGCGCCGCTTCTTCAACACTGTGGCCCAGCGCCTCCAGTAGTTTCGCGGTATCCCTTACCGCTTTGACACAATCCGGGTGAATATCCACCTGAGGGTTCTGCAGATTGAGAGCAACGCGCAAATGACCAGGCTCCCGTTGTGTTGCTGCCAGGTAGCCACCAGTGGCACCGTGGTTGCCGTAGGGGGCACCGGCTTCGTAGCCGCCGGTGGCATCGAGCATGGCGGCACTGTCCCGCACGCTACGGGACAACACATGGCCAATGGACATGCCGGCCCCCATCACACCGGGGGTTACACCACGGCTGGGTTTAAAACCAAACACGCCACAGTGGGCGGCCGGCACGCGGATGGAACCACCGCCATCGGTGCCGTGAGCCACGGGCAGGATGCCGGCAGCCACGGCCGCCGCCGCCCCACCACTGGAGCCACCGGTACTGTGGGCCGGGTTCCAGGGGTTGAGACAGTCCCCGTAAAAGTGGTTTTCTGTGGTCAGGGCCAGGCCGTATTCGGGAGTATTGGTTTTGCCAAAGATCACCAGGCCCGCTTGCTGGTAGCGGTTAACCAGCGTGGAGTTGGCGCTGGCAATATTGTTTTTCAGCAGGCGCGAGCCGCTGGAGCTGACGGTGCCCGCCAGCTTCGCCCCCAGGTCTTTCAACAAAAAGGGTACCCCGGTAAAGGGGCCTTCGGGCAATCCCTGTTGGATCGCTTGCCGGGCCAGGTCATAGTGCTGCATGGTGACGGCATTGATCTTCGGGTTGACCTGCCCCACCCGGCGGATCGCTTCTTCCAACAGCTCCAACGGGCTGACCTGTTTCTGGCGCACCAGCTCGGCCAGTTTGAGGGCGTCGGCGTTGTCGAATAACTCACTGATATTGGTGCGTGTAGTCGCAGCGGCGAGTGGGGCAGCGGTAGCCAGGCCAGCGCCTAGCGTCAGGCCGTGCTTAACAAATTGACGTCGTGAAAAATACATAGCGTTTGTACTGTTGAGTTGTTAGTTGAGTTCGGAGCGTGTAAAAACCGGCTGACCTTCAAAGTAGGTCACCAGGGTTTGGGTTTTACTGATCGCCTCGGTGGGTATGTCAAATAGGTTGAGGTCCGAGATTTTTGTCTCGGGACCGACCAGTGATTCTATCTCGGCGTTGCTGCCAAGGTGCAGAAACTTGCCGTCTTTGATGGCGATAGCTTCAACTTGGGGGTAGTTATCGTCCAGCGTGTAAATAATACCGTTCAGTAACACCACGTCTGCGGTTTGCTGGTTAGTTTTTACCAGCTTTAGCTGACAGCCACCGAGGATGTAGACAAGGGTTAAAAGTGCGCACAACAGACAGGTTCTGGATTTATCCATACATAGACTCAATTTACAGTGGCCGATCACAACCGTCTCAAAACGGAAGCGCTTAAGCACCCCAGCCGCCTGACAAGCAGGCGGCTGGGCTTAAAACGCACTGTGTTACCAGGCTCAGAAATTGTAGTTAACGGTCAAGCCGTAGGTGATGGGCATGCCGGCGCTACGTACAAAGGGACCGTTGCCCCCACGGTAAGCGGCGGGGTAGTAGTACTCATCATTGAGGTTGCGACCCCAGAGCATGGTGCGCCACTTGCCGTCACTGCTGGCGAGAGCAACATGGGCATTCACCAGCCAGTAGTCTTCGGTGGCATCCTCGAGATTCGCGGCTCCACTGGTTTCGTCGGTAAAGCTGAAATCGGTGCCCACTTCCATTTGCAGGCTTTCATTCAGCGCCCACTCGTATTTGAGTTGGCCGTTGATCTGCCACTCCGGTGACTGGGCCAGTTCAATACCGGAAACATCCCGGGTCACCACCGTGGGCCAGGCGCTGGCGTCGATGTCGATGGCATCCCACTCTTCCACCAGGGTGTCCAGGTAGGCCACACCCAGATTGACACTCAGACCTTCCGTGGGCAGCCACTGCATCTCCAGTTCGGCGCCGTTAATACGTGATTCGGGCACGTTGGTGAGGCCGGAAATATTACCCACAAAGGTCACCGCGGCATCCTGTTCCTGTTTGTCCTGGTAGTCGTACCAGAAAGCGGCGGCATTCAGCTGCATGGCTCCGTCGAGCAGGGTGGTTTTCACCCCGATTTCAAACGCATCCAGTTCCTCCTCGCCGTAGGGCACCAGCTGGCTGGTGGTGTTGGAGTTGGCGCCGTTAAAGCCCCCGGATTTAAACGCGGTGGAATAGGTGGCGTAGAGCAGAATATCTTCATTGAGGGCGTAATCCACTCCAATTTTGCCCATCCATTTTTCCGTGTCGATGGTATCGGCGTAGGGGTGGAAAGCATCGTTGGCATTGGGGCCGCCCAGCAATGCAAACACGTAGGTGGGGGAGTTGGGATCATCGTCAATGGTGCCACAGCTGCCGGCACTCAGACTGGTGCCAAAGGCAAAGTTCAGGAAACCGACCAGGGAGCCGTCACCGGCATCGTAGGTACAGCCGGTCCAGTCCCGCTCCTCTTCCGTGTAGCGGGCACCTAGTGTCAGACGTAGGGCATCCGTCAGGTTCCACTCCACATGGCCGAACACGGCCCGGGATTCCGTCTCCTGCTGATACTTGGTTTGCAGCTCGAGAATCGGTGCAAACTGGAAGGGACCGCTAGACCAGGCAACAGCGCCATTACCAAAACGGGAGTCGGGCATAAAGTAGTGGTACTGCTCGTCCATCTCATCGCTGGAAAAGTAGAGGCCGGCAATCCACAGCAACTTGTCGCTCTCGGCGGACAGGCGGAGTTCCTGGGAGAATACTTCCAGGTCCGTGGTGTTGATATTGCTGGAGTCCACAAAGGCGCCGCCATCCCAGTCATTGGCTTCGATCCGCTGGAACTCGTCGTAACCGGTGATGGAGGTGAGGGTCACCGGGCCCAGGTCCCATTCCAGTTTGGCTGACAGGCCTTTTAGTTCATTGTCCCGCTGGGGGCGGATGTCAAAGGTGTTACCGGTGAGGGCACTGGTGTAGCTGTTGCTCCAGTCGGCGGCGCGGCTGTCGCCGGTGGAGAACCACGGCGGTGTTGCCGTCAGGCGGGTGAGGGCGCCACCGACCTGGTCGCTAATGTTGGCATAGTCCTGCAGCGGGTTGTGGATATTGCTGACCGAACCTAGTCCGGCGTCTAAGCCGTTATAGGCGGTATTGGCCCGGTTTTCGGAGCGGTCCTTGACGTAATGGAGGTTCAGCAACAGCTCGGCGTCTTCGCCCAAATCAAAATTGATCAGGCTGCGCACTGCCTGGACGTCTTTTTCCCCCAGCTCATCGTCCCGCGTCAGACTTTTCTGCCAGCCGTCACTGGATTGGGTGGTTTTGTAAGCCAGGCGGGCCTGGATATCGTCGGAGAGACTGCCGCTGACAAAGCCCTCAAAATCATAGACGTTAAAACGGCTGTAACCGACGGTGACGCCGGCTTCAAATTCTTCCGTGGGTTTGTTGCTGACAAAATTGATCTGGCCAGCAGTGGTGTTGCGGCCATAGAGATCCCCTTGGGGGCCTTTGAGCACTTCCACCCGCTCAACGTCAAAAATCACCCCCCTGCTCATCACGGTGTAGGGAATGGCAACCTCGTCAAAGTAAAGGCCCACGGTGGAGGAGGCGGCGGTACTGTAGTCCTGGAAACCAACACCGCGAATGGTGTAGGAGGGGGTGCCGGTGGCAGCGGTTTCGTTGACGGTCAAACCCGGGGTGTGTTGGGCGATATCTTCGGCGGAGAAGACCCCCATATCCTTAATCTGTTCTCCGCTAAAGGCATTGACGGTGATGCCAACGTCGTTAATGCTCTGGGCACGCTTCTGTGCGGTAACAATTACCTCCTCGATAGCCACGGAGTCGGCAGCCAGCTGGCCGGCGGTGAGTAGCAGGGTTGAGGAGACGGCCCAGCGGGCGACGCTGGTGGCAAGGGGCTGCTTGCGGTAACCGGAGTGAATGTTTGGAATCATTATTTTGCTCTCCATTGGGAAACGAACGTCTTGTAGCTAGTCAGTTGCCTTTTAGGGTGTGTGACTGATTATAATTATACAAAAATAAAGTTTCATGTATACATAAAGAGTTATAATGTATTACTTTAGAGGTATGCCTGTATATTAAGAAAGGTTATAAAAGCTCTGGTTGTCTAGTCGCCAGCGGTGGCAGAGGGAAAAAAGCCCGGGACAGCCCCGGGCAGAAGGAGAGTCAAGCGAAGAGAATAACAATGCGTTATCAATCAGCGGCTTAGGCGCCAGAGTTTGGCACTGGCTGCCGGCAATTGGCCTCTGCGATAGGTCTGGCGATTACTACTGAGTTCCAGGGCTTCTAACGGGTAGCGGTAATTCACCATCATGCCCAGCGATTGCTGCAACCCGTGTGGAGCGCTGTTGCCGAGATAATTGAGACGCTCCAGGCGGGCGCCATTGCCGAGGTGGAAGCGGGCGACGGGGTCGAGGGCTGTACCGTCATCGCGACGTTGCTGCAGATAATGCAGGCAAGCGCGGCCGAGAAATTCCCGGTGAGCATCTGTGTTGACACTGGCGGTGGCAGTGGTGTCGCTGAGGTTCAGGTATTGGCTTAGACGGGATTTATCCGGCCAGCTGCCACCGAGCTGTTTTAACAGCTTCGCCGGTATCGGAAATTCACCCGGCTTGGTGTTTTCCAGCCAGTGGCGGAAACCGGGAATCGGCGAGAGGGTGGCAAAACCCTGCAGATGAGGCAGTTCTGTGCGCAGGCAGTTAACGGTGGCTTTAATCAGGTACTCACCAAAGGCGATACCGCGCAATCCCTGCAGGGTATTACTGATGGCGTAAAACACGGCCCACTGGGTCTCCGCTGCTGGGCACGGGGCAGTGTCGGTATCCAACAGGCTCTGCACGCTGCCGGTCAGCTCCCGGGTCAGCGCGACTTCCACAAAGGCCACGGGAAGGTCGGGTATTTGCGGATGAAACAGGCCGAAACAACGCCGGTCACTGCCGCGCAGGCGGTGTTTGAGATCGGACCAACCGGTAAACGCGTGCACCGCTTCGTGTGCCATCAGTTGCTCCAACACTGCGGCACTGGAATTCCAGGACAGCTCCCGGTGTTCTAACCAGCCGAGGTCCACCCGCTCAGCTAAAAAGGCCGCTAATTCGGTGTCGAGATCGGCCAGGCCACTATCTTGTTTGAGGCATTGGAACAGACTTTCGCGCAGGGCGATGATTTGACGCAGGCCGTTGTCGACGCCCGCAATGCGTCGCCACAACATGGTCCGCGACAGGGTTAAAACCTCTTGCAGCAGCAACTGGCGCTCAGTGGTTGAAAGTTTTGCCAGTTGCGGCACCAGCAGGGCGGCGCTCTGCCGAGCGGCTAGCTCGCCTTCGGTGGCCAAGGCGCAGTCAGACAGCAGCTCGCCGGCCAATGCCAATGCAGTGGCCGGCGTTGCCGGCTGTGGTTTCAAGCGCTTAAACGCCTGGGTGACGGATTCGAATTGGCGTAATCCCATCAGTTCACCTCGGCGGGACAATCATCGGAAACCGTTTGGAGTTCATAGGTAATGCTAAACGCATCCAGGCGCTGTTTGACGGGCTCGGGCGCCACCTCTGCAGGTATGTTAATGGACGCCAACAGGCCGTAGCGGTCGTCGGGTTTCACTTCAATGGCGTGATCGCCGATACCCAGCGGTTGTAACCGTTCGCTGAAGATTCGCCGGGCCGCATCGCCCCTTAAAGCGGGTTTAAAAATTTTGCCGACCGCGGTCAACGGCATCTGCTCCAGAATAATCGCGCGCTTGGGCACGGCGGGCGGTTCATTCACCACGGTCTTGGCGTAGCGCAACAGTTCGGCTTCGTCGACCTGAGCGTTGTTTTTCAGAGTAACAAAAACCACAGGTAACTCACCGGCGTATTCATCCGGTTGCCCGACAGCCGCCACCAGGTCCACGGCCGGGTGGGTAGCCATACCCTCTTCAATGGGTTGGGGATCGATATTGTGACCACCCCGAATAATCAGGTCTTTGCTGCGGCCCACCAGCCAGAAATAACCGTCGCTGTCACAGCGCCCCAGGTCACCGGTATCGAACCAGCCGTCCGCCGTCCACTTGCCGGCGTTTTTAGCTGCGTCCAGGTAACCCTGAAACAGGTTGGGGCCTTTGATCAGTAGCCGGCCCACTTCGTTGGTTTCACAGTCCCTCTGCCGGTTACCCGCCTCATCGAACTGTGCCACTTTCACCTGGGTGTAGGGCATGGCTAGGCCGATGGAGCCCGCTTTACGCAGGCCGTCGCGCGGATTGCCGGTGCTGGCACAGCTGCCCTCAGTCATGCCGTAACCTTCGAGGATTTTGAGCCCGGTTTTGGCCTCAAGTTGCTGCATCAGGGCGGCCGGCATGGGGGCGGCGCCACACAGTCCGTAGCGCAGAGAGCTGAGGTCAAAGCCGTCGGCAGGCAGTTCCAACAAAGCGCTGTAGATGGTGGGCACGCCGCTGAAAAAGCTAATCCGGTGATGTTCAATCAAGGACCAGAAGTTCGGCAGCAGCTGTTTGTTGCGGTAACCCTCAGGGGTGGCCAGTAATACGGTGGCTCCGGCGTGAAAGGGCACAATACCGGTGATAAACACCGCATTCACATGGAATAGCGGCAAGCCGCACAGGATCACATCGTCAGTGCCAAAATCAAACATCAGTTTCATCACCGCGGCCATATGGCAGATATTGCCGTGGCTTAAGGGGGCCACCGAAGGTTTGCCGGTGGTGCCGCCGGTGTGGAAGTAGGCGGCGATGGTATCGCGCTGCCACTGGCGCGGCTCGAGCAAGCGATCGTCAGACTGTGCGGCCAGCAGGGTATCAAAGTCGAACGGGATTAACTCGCCGGTGTCACCGGCTTTGTCCGAGGGATCAAACTGTCCGGGATCAACGGTGATAACCGTTTTAAGGCCGGGCACCTTGGCTTGTACCGCCACCGCTTTTTCCCACAGTTCAAAACGCCCGCTGGGACCGACCGTCACCAGGACTTTGGCTTCGACCGCCGTTAGCAGCTCGGTGATATGGGATTCACTCAGCAGGGGGTTAATGGGGGTGGCGATGCCCGCCAGGCTGGCGCCCCACAGCGCAATATGGGTCTGGGGCAGGTTAGGCAGCAGCAAAGCCACGGCATCATTGGGGCCAACCCCCAGTGTCTGCAGAGCATTGGCAAACTGCAGTATCGCCCGAAAAAGCTGCTTGTGGCTGAGCTCCACGCCAGGGCAGTCCACGTCGGCGTGGTGCAGATAACGCAGTGCGGTGCGCTCGCCAAACTTGGCAGCGGCCTCGGCAAACAGTGTGAACAGGTTATCGGCAGCGCCGCGATTGGACAGGGGCGTTGCCTCAATGGCGCGGATGTCATCAAGATTTCTCAGGGGCAAACTCATAAATCGAGAACCTTTTTCGCAAGCGGTGGTGGTGCAAAAACCCTCAGGGTTCCAAAAGCGGTGTTATATCGCTCAAATTATACATGAAAGTCATTATGTGTATACATAAAATTCAAGGAGAATTCCCGTTGAGGGTGGGGGCAGGGATGAGAATTTCCGCGTGAGTTGGTGGAGAGGGCAATCCGGGCGGTAAAAAAACCGCTTTTTTAAAATACGGCTATAATGGCGAGCAAACTGGGCATTAGCTGTATGCATGGTAAAGAGACCAGGTATTTCTAACGAGGACGCTAAAGTGGCGAAACAGAAGGGCATGAGCCATGCCGAACGCTTAAAGGGGCTGCTGGAACGGCAGATTGTCACCGGGGAGATCAAACCGGGGGAGAAGCTAGAAGAGCTGGAAATAGCCGCGCGTTACGATGTCTCGCGCACCCCGGTGCGTGAAGCGCTGGTGATGCTGGAGGCGATCAACCTAGTGGAGCGCCGGCCGCGTCAGGGGGCGGTGGTCAAGGGCATCACCTTTACCCGCCTGATCCAGATGGTGGAGGTGCTGGCGGAGTTGGACGCCTTTGCTGGCCGCCTGGCCGCCAAACGCCTGAAGGAGAAGGAGCGCAAAGAGCTGGAAGCGGCGTTGGCGGCCTGTGTCGAGGCCCAGGACGCCGATCCGGACGATTACTACAACGCCAATGTTCGCTTTCACAAAGCCATCTATGCCGCCACCTACAACAGTGTGTTGATCGAGAAGGTGGTCGACAGCGGGGAGCGGCTCGAGCCTTTCTTCCGTACCCAGCACCACCAGCCCGGTTGGATCGATAAGTCGGTGCGTGAACACCGGGAGATCTCTGACGCCATTATCAGTGGTGACGGTATTAAAGCCGGGGAGCTGCTGCGCAAACACCTGCAATTTGACAGCGATTTTCTGGCGGACCTGGCCTCCAGTATTGGTGCCTAAACTGTCTCCAGGTATAGAAGGGGGCCTGGAGGGGGGGAAATAAGGTGTTTCATGTATACATAAATTTATATTTAGGTATACTTGGCCCTAAGGCTCAGTTGAGAGAAAAGAGGATCAGCCATGAACCCTTTCAGTACCGCCAGCGAGATGCTGGCAGCCCTGGACAACCGTCAGGTCTCGGCGCGAGAGTTGGTGGAGCTGCACCGCGAGCGTTACCTCCGCTTTAATGAACAGCTTAATGCCCTGGTGACCCCTAACTTCGAGCAGGCCGCACAAGCGGCAGCCGAAGCGGATGCCCGCCGCGACCGCGGTGTGCAGGGCCCACTGCTGGGGCTGCCGCTGACCATCAAAGACGCCATCAATGTGGCCGGTTTGCCCACCACTGGCGGTACGCTCGACCCCGCACAGGCCACTGCGGCAGAAGATGCACTGGTGGTACAGCGGTTGAAAGCGGCTGGTGGCATTATCCTCGGCAAAAGCAATACCCCCGTGGGCAACGGCGACTGGCAGAGCAACAACCCGGTGTTTGGCCGCAGCCGCAACCCCTGGAATCTGGAGCGAACCCCCGGCGGCAGCACCGGCGGTGGTGCCGCTGCGGTGGCCGCCGGCCTGTCCCCGCTGGAGTTTGGCAGTGATATCGGTGGTTCCATCCGGATCCCGGCGGCCTTCTGTGGTCTCTACGGCCACAAACCCAGCGCCACCCTGGTGCCGCGCAGCGGGCACTTCCCCTCTCTGAATACTCCCAATCCGGGACAGCTGATGGGGGTGCAGGGACCGCTGGCCCGGAGTGCCGCGGATCTGCGCCTGGCGATGGCCATTATTCGCGGGCCCGAGGCATTGGAGTCCAAAGGCTGGCAACTGCAGCTGCCGCCCCCGCGACACGATCGGTTGAGTGATTACCGGGTGGGGGTGCTGCAGCTGCCGGAGTGGTGTGCTGTAGATGAAGAGATTCTCTTCGCCCGGGAGCAACTCATTCGTCAACTGGAGAGTGCTGGAGCCACTGTTAAGCCAGTTTCTGCGACCACCTTTGGCGACTTCCGCCGTTACTACGAAAACTATTTGGTGTTATTGCAGTGTATTGTGGGCGGCGGTTTGGCCAAGGAGCAGCGCCAGCGGGCGGCGGAAAAACTGCGCGCCAAAGGCGACCGCTTTATGGATGCCGTGGCCGGTGGCCTGCTGGCCAGTGCCGGTAAGCTGATGAAGCTGCTGGAGGTGGCCGAGGGCTACAAGGCCCATTGGGAAACGGTTTTTACCGAGGTGGATGTGCTGCTGGCGCCCGCCAACATGGTCAACGCCTTTACCCACGACGACGCCTATCTGTATGACCGCGAGCTGATGGTTAACGGGCAGCCACAACCCTATGCCCAGCAATCGTTTTTGCCGGCATTGGCCACTCTGGCCGGCTTGCCCGCCACTGCTGTTCCGGTGGCGCAATCCCGCGAAGGCTTGCCAATCGGGTTGCAAGTAATCGGCGCTTACCTGGAGGACGAGACCACCATCCAGTTTGCCGAACTGGTGGAACAGGCCTTTGGTGGTTTTAAAGCACCGTCAGCCTATAGCGCTTAATTTCACCGCGGGGGAGTCTTGGCATGCAAGTTGTGGCACAGTTTTCTGGCCGCGTGGCCACGGGTATCGGTCGATACCTGCCAGATCCGTTAGTGATTGCGATCCTGTTAACGGTGATAACGGTTATCCTGGGTGCGGGCTTGACCAGTGCTACCCCGGTGCAGATGCTGACCGCTTGGGGCGATGGTTTGTCGTCGCTACTGGCGTTTATGGCGCAGATCAGCTTGACCCTGCTGTCGGCGTTCGCGTTGGCGCACACCGATGCGGTCAGGCGCGGCCTGGCCCGCTTGGGGGCCATACCGCGCTCGGCGGTGCAAGCCTATGTGCTGGTGGTGGTGATTGCCGGTGCCGTCAGTTTGATTTTGTGGGCGCTGGGATTGATTGCTGGTGGCATTGTCGCCCGTGAGATGGCCAAGCAAGGGCGCGCCCGGGGCCTGAAACTGCACTACCCGCTGTTGGTGGCCGCCGCCTATGGGGGCTTTGTGATCTGGCACATGGGGTACTCGGCCTCCGCGCCCCTGTTTGTAGCCACACCGGGCAACAAAATGGAAACCTTGATGGGCGGTGTAATCCCGGTACAGGAAACCATCTTTGCCGGCTGGAACATGGCTATTGCTGCAGTGACACTACTGGCTGTGGCAGTTGTCTGTGCCATTATGCACCCGCGGGAGGTGCTGATTGAAGAAATCTCCCCGGAGTCCAACACCCGTGATGTCAAAACCAAGGCAGAGCCAGAGTCCGCGGAGCTGCGACCGGCGGATCAATTGGACCACAACCGTTGGGTGTCTCTGCTGTTGGGCGGCGGTTTGGCGGTGTATGTCGGGCACTGGTTTATCACTCAGGGGTTGGCCCTCAACCTCAATATCGTTAACTGGTCGTTTTTGGCCGCCGGTTTGCTGTTATCACGATCACCTCACCACTTTGTGCAATTGATTAGCGAGGGCGCCAGAACTGCCGCGCCTGTGTTGCTGCAGTACCCCTTTTATGCAGGTATTATGGGTTTGATGCTCAACACCGGTCTGGTGGAGGTGATCGCCCAGTGGTTTACCCAATTTGCCAGCAGCCAAACCTTGCCCTTTTGGGCCTTTCTGTCGGGCGGCTTGATCAATTACTTTATTCCCTCCGGTGGCGCTCAGTGGGCGGTGCAGGGGCCAATATTTGTGGAAGCCGCCAAAAACCTGGACGTAGAGCTGCCGATGATTGTGATGGGCGTGGCCTATGGCGATCAGTGGTCCAATATGATTCAGCCGTTTACCATGCTGCCGCTGTTGGCTGTCACCGGGTTGCAGTTGCGGCAGGTGATGGGGTATTCGCTGGTGGTTTTTCTGGTGACCTTTTTTACCCTGGGCGGCGGCCTGTTGTGGGTGGCGAGCTGAGGGGATAACAGTTTATCCCCTCTCCACCAAGGGCCGGTCATTATTCGATGGCACGATAGTCAGAAGGTGATTTCCCAGTCCAGGATTTAAAGGCCGTGCAAAAGGAGCTCGTTTGGTTATAACCCAACTGTAGGGCGATATCCAGCGTACTGAGCTCTTCATCCTGCAGGTAATGCAACGCCAGTTCGTGGCGGATATTGGTCATTAGCTCGTTAAAACTGGTGTGCTCTCGTGTGAGGCGCCGCTGCAGCGTACGGGGGGAGACATGGATCAACTCGGCGATGCTATCCACGGAAACTTCTCCGCTGCCCAGCTGTTGTCTTATTTGGTATTCCACTTTTTCGGAAAATGGGCAGCCCTCCTTGAGGTGGGCAATGTCCAGTTCCGCCTGGGCGCACAGCAAACGATAGACGCGCGGATTGGCATAGTAAAGCGGTGTATCAAAGTCGCTGCGCCGAAAAGTGATACTGTTGTAGGGTTGGTTGAAACGCACCCGGTCGCCGTAGGTTTCCCTGAATAAAGGGGTTTTTTCCACAGCTTTATAGCTGAGCTCTGTTCGAATGGGGCTGATTTCCCGTCGGGTCAGTGCGCGTGAGTTGCATACCCAGCCGGCGACCACCGTATCTACGAAATAGCGCTGTGTGACCAGGGAGCGGCTGTAGGGGTACCAGCGTATGGTGGTGGTATCGCCCTCGTTCAGCAGCTGGGAGTAGCCGGTGTTCATCACCAAGTGACGGAAGTGAAGGACGGTTTCCCAGGCCTGCCTGAGGTTGGCGGCGCTGTTGACTGCCATGCCCAGCAGGCCCATGGAACAGGGGTGGCCTTTAAGCACATTGATAATGCCGATATCCGGTTCTTGGCACTGTTGGCTTATAAGGTCAAATAATCGGAACAGTCCAGCAATGGGATAGTGCTTCTCAAGCTGATCGAGAATGGCTCTGTCCAGTCCCGCCTCTTCCAACAGCTGTTCATGGCTGCAACCAAGGCTTTCCGCCGTATCCAGCAGGTTTCGGAACCAGAGCCCTGTGGCACTCCACTCGGGTGAGATATTCAGTATGTCGTGGTTTCGCAAGAAGGCTGTCTCTGTCATGGGGCTGTTTAAAACAGGTTTCTATATTAAGTGCTTAAAAAACAATGAGTTACAGGAGTTTGTGGCGAGGTACTATGTAGGCCTGTCATCTTGAGTATTGATAAGATCACTATAGGTTGGCGTAATTTCAAAATCAACTTGGCGTTTTTGCGCAGAGTCCGTTCCGCGGAAAATCCTACAATAGTCACGTATCAACCATCATTAGAGAAGAAAAAGGTACGAGGAGAGCGACATGAAGAATATATCAGTCTTGCCCCTGGCGGCTGCAGCGGCAGTGTTGGGCGCCCCCGGTGCGATAGCCGATTCGGCGTCCGCACTGAGGTTGGAGGAGGTAGTGGTAACTGCGCAGAAGCGTGCCCAGGATATGCAGGACGTGCCCATTGCGGTGACTGCCATGTCCGCTGAGACCATCAAGCAAGCGGGTATCAGTGATATGAAAGGTATCGCGGTGCGCACGCCGGGTTTTAGCATGGGCTCTTTCAATCCCACCCAGCCACAGATGTTTATCCGCGGCATCGGCAGTAACGGTGACGGCGCCGGCGGTGGTGAACAGTCTGTGGCCCTGTTTCTCGACGGGGTCTATATCAACCGCAGTGCCGGGGCGGGCACTGAACTGTACGACCTGGAGAGCATCGAAGTGCTGCGGGGACCCCAGGGTACCTTGTGGGGTAAAAATGCCATTGCCGGGGCGATCAATCTGACCAGCAAGAAGCCCGCCGATGAACTGGAGGGATCCCTTGAACTGGGTGTGGGCAATTACGGGCTGCAAAGCTATCGCGGCATGATTACCGGCCCTATCGCTGAGAACCTCAACGGCAAGCTCAGTTTCAGTCAAAAAGATCGTGATGGTTATGTGGAGAGCGTTGCGTCATCGGGGGTTGAGACGGGCGATCTCGACAGCAGCAACCTGCGCGCACAATTGCTCTATACGCCGGCGCCTGAGGTGGAGATGCTCTTAACCCTGGATTATGGCACGGACAAGCGTGGTGGGGCGGCCACCACTCCGGCACAGGATCAGGGTTTGATGGGCTTCTTCCTGCAAACGCCGGGGCTGCCGGTAGCGGACTTCCATGAAAACTACCTGGAAGACCCGGGCAAGACCGACATGGAAGCCAAAGGGGTTTCGTTGCAGGTGGACTGGGACATGGAAATGGGAACCCTGACTGCTCTGACGGCCTATCGTGAAAGTGATACGGCGTCCAATCAGATTACGCTGGGCACGGGGATTGCGTCCTTTCCGGTGCTGACCATCGATAACTTTGTGGAAGAAAACAGTGAAATGTTCAGCCAGGAATTTCGCCTGGCGGGAGAGACCGGGAACCTTATCTGGCAGACCGGCCTCTACTACAACAACGAGAAGACACGCCGCTCAGAAGGTGGGGCCTTTACTACGGCGGTAGATCTGGGTGCGCTCTTTACCGGTGGCGGTATTGTTCCCCTGGGTTTTACCGTGGCGCTGCCAGATGACTTTTCCATTCAATCCAATGAAACAAGCAGCCTGGCGATTTTCGGTCAGGGGACCTATGCCCTGACGGAGGATCTGGACATTACCCTTGGCCTACGTTTTACTCGCGAGGAGAAGGACTTTGCCAACTTGGGTATTTCCGGCTCAGCGCTCTACGTGTTGGAGGGCTACGATATTGAGACGGAGGAAACCTGGACAGCCCCCACCTATAAGCTGGTGGCAAACTACCAGCTAGCCGAAGACACTATGATTTACCTGAGTGCGGCGACGGGCTTCAAGAGCGGGGGCTTTGACGGGACGGCTTCGACCGGTCTAGGCGCTGCCACTCCTTTTGACGAAGAGCAGGCGCTGAATCTGGAGTTTGGCTTCAAATCCATGCTGTGGGACAACCGTCTGCGCTTGAATGGCGCACTCTTTAATACGAATTACGAAGACCTGCAGATATTGCAGGCCTTCCCCAATGGCAGCCCGGTGCCGCCGTTACAAACCAAAAACGCCGGTGAAGCGGTCAGCCGGGGCGTGGAGCTGGAAGCCACCCTGGCGGTAACGGAAAACCTACAATTGTCTGCTACCTATGCCCACCTGGATACTGAATACAAGCAGCTGGATGGCAACCTGGCGTCCTTTGAGGGCAATCAATTGCGCAATGCGCCCCGCAACGCCTATAGCCTGGCGGCGACCTACGACTGGACTCTGTCCGGTGGCGGTTCTGTTTCTGCCCGCGCTGAATATGTGGCGAAGGACAAGGTCTACCAGGATGTGCAGAATATCGAACATGCTGCCATCCCCGCCTATCGCCTCTTCAATTTGCGGGCCGCTTACACTTCGACGGATGAACACTGGGAGTTGGCGGGGTGGGTCAACAATGCTCTGAACGAAGAGTATTTCCTGCACAATTACGAGTTATTGCCATTTGGTTCTATTCACGTACCGGCACTGCCACGCACCTATGGAGTGACTCTCACCTGGAGCGTTTTTTAAACACTCCCTCTTCACTTAAAGGCGAGCGTTGCTCGCCTGTTTTTTGATTTCTCGGAGCGACGGCACCCGTATACCAGGAGGTTTTCCATGAAATGTTTGACTGGCCACACCAAACGCGTAATTGTGCTGGGATTGAGTTTGTTGTTGTGTGTTTCCCCGGCGTTGATGGCCTGTACCGGCATGCAGATCAAAGCCCAAGATGGTACGGTGCTTTTTGCCCGTACCCTGGAGTTCGGTGTACCGCTGAATTCAACCCTGACTTTTGTACCGCGCCAGCAGCAGTTTCAGAGTGAGCTCAACGATGGCAAACGGGGGATGCAGTGGCAAAATCGTTACGCTTACCTCGGCGCCAGTGCACTGGCGCAACACTATATGGGGGAGGGGTTTAACGAGGTCGGGTTGCACGCCGGCGTGTTTTACTTCCCGGGATTTGCCGACTATCCGGAACTGGATGAGACCTCCCAGTCTCGTTCGCTCCGGCCTCTGGACGTGGTGGGCTGGCTTTTGGGCAATTTTGACTCTGTCGAGGCGGTGATCCAAGGCCTGGCGGATGTGCGCTTTGTCAAAACCTTTTATCAACCGTGGCGTGAGGATTTTGTGTTTCCCCTGCACTGGATCGTGCAGGACGAGAGTGGACGGGCCATCGTTATTGAACCGGTGGATGGTGAACTCAAGGTGTATGAGAACCCCGTCGGTGTGTTCACCAATGCCCCGGGCTTCGACTGGCACCTGACGAATTTGCGTAACTATGTCAATCTGCATGCGAACAATGTGACGCAGGTAAACCTGAGTGACCGCCTCACACTAAAGCCACTGGGGGAGGGGTCGGGATTACTGGGTTTGCCCGGTGACTTTACGCCGCCGTCCCGCTTTGTTCGTTCCGCCGCCTTGCTGCATGCGGCGGTGCCGGCGAAAAATGCCGAGGAAGGAATCAGTCTGGCGTGGCACCTGATCAACAACATTGATATCCCCAAAGGAGTTGCCCGCGGAACCGCTCCGGGCAACAACCACTTCGATCACACCCAGTGGGTATCTGTCTCCGATATTACCCATCGTCGTTTCTATTTTCGCAATTACGACAATCACACGATTCGGTATATGGACATGAATCAGTTGGATCTTGATGGTGATCGCATTTTAACACTGAGCATGGAAACGCCGGGTGGGTATCAGCAGATCAACTTCCCGTCTGCATCTGTCCAGGCAAGTGTTCGCCGTTGATTAGGAGGTAACGACTACCATGCGATTTTTTATCATCATTCTGTCGCTGTGTTTAGGCGTGTGCGCGAGTGGCGCCGGCGCCAGGGTGCCGCCTGATAAGTCGGTGACACTCTACCCGGCCAAAAAGGTGATCACCATGGAGGCGGCCTTGCCGCACGCCGACGCTGTTGCTGTGGCCAACGGCCGTATTCTGGCGGTGGGTAGCCTGGACGGGATCAAACGCCAGTTACAAGGTGTGAGCTATCGCGTTGACGAGGTATTCGCCGACAAAGTGCTGCTACCAGGGTTTATCGACAACCATCTTCACCCATCCATGGCCGCCATTCTGCTGCCGATGGAGTTTATTACTCCCTTTGATTGGCGGTTGCCGGGACGCAGCGTGCAGGGTGTACAGGGGCGGGAGGATTTCCTGGCAAGGCTGCGTCAACGGGAGACAGCCAAGCAAGGCAGTGACGATTGGTTGTTCACCTGGGGTTATCATCACTACTTCCACGGGCAATTGTCGCGGGCAGATCTGGATGCGGTATCGTCGTCGCGACCGATCATTGTCTGGCATCGGTCCTTCCACGAAATTTATGCTAACAGTGCAGCGTTGCGAGCGATGGGGGTGACAGCGGCCTCCGTGGCGGGGCATCCCCATATCGATTTTGAGCAGGGGCATTTCTACGAAACGGCTCTGCCACTGGCGTTTGCTGCGCTGGCACCTCAAATTCTCGATCCCCGATGGTTCCGCTCGGGACTGGAGGGCGTTCGCACTGCCATTCACCGCGGAGGGGTGACCACTATCGCCGATATGGCGGCAGGCATGTTTGGTCTGGAAACGGAATGGCCCCACCTGAAGGCGGTGCTCGACAGTGATAAAACACCTTTTCGCACACTGATGATTCCCTCTGCCGCCAGCTATGGCGGCGTGCCCGGGGATGAGGCATCCATGAAAATTATTTCCAGCCTGCCCGAGCGCAACAGCGAAAAGTTGAAATTCGTCAAACAGGTGAAGCTGCTGGCCGATGGTGCTTTCTTTTCCCAGTTGATGCAGATGAAAGCGCCGGGTTATCTGGATGGCCACGACGGTGAGTGGCTGATGGAGCCGGCGTTGCTGGAAAGCGCGGCTCGCGCCTATTGGCAGGCCGGGTACCAGCTCCATATTCACAGCAACGGTGATCGAGGCACGGAAGTGGTACTGGATGTCCTGGAAAAACTGCTAAAAGAAACACCGAAAGCAGACCACCGTACCACCTTGCACCACCTCGGCTACTCCACCGAGTCCCAAAGCCGGCGCATGGCGGAGCTGGGGGCGCTGGTGTCCGCTAATCCCTACTATCTGTATGCCATGGGGGATAAATACACCGAGGTGGGCCTCGGTGCGGAGCGGGCGGCGGAAATTGTGCGCGCCGGCTCTCTGGTCAGGCACGGGGTGCCATTGTCGCTGCATTCGGATTTCACCATGGCGCCGGTGGAACCCCTGACCTTGGCCTGGGTCGCGGTTAATCGCCAAACGGCTGCCGGCAATGAAATGGCGCCAGCGTTGAAACTGACCCTGGATCAGGCGTTGCGGGCTGTGACCATTGATGCCGCCTATGCGATCCGGATGGAGGAGGAAGTGGGGAGTATCGCGGTGGGCAAAAAAGCGGACTTCACGGTGCTGGCGGCAGATCCCTATGCCGTAGATGCGTCTGAATTAAAAGATATTCCTATCTGGGGCACGGTATTTGAGGGACGGCCTTACCCGTTAAAGCTGTAACCACTGCCAGGTGCGGCGTTTTAACAATCTCTGGAATGAAAAAGCCGCAGCAAATGGCGGGAAAACCATTTGTTGCGGTCAAGGGTGCGAACGGGAAGAATTCGCGAACGGTTGCTAGGGAAACTTGCTCAATAATAAGTCTTACAGTGTCGAGTCCGGCTGGTTTTCCGGTTTGGCGTTATCGAACGCCTCCAGCGCATTACAGGCCTCGTACACCGACATGATCTTGGGGAAAGCGCTCATATCGGTGTTAAAGCGCAGGGCGTTGTACACCTGGGGCACCAAGAAGAGGTCTGCCAGGGTCACTTCGCTGCCAAAGCAGTAGGGGGTCGCTTTGATTTGGCTTTCCAAGGCGGTGAAACCCTCTTTGATCCAGTGCCTGTACCAGGTCAGTTTGTCCTCTTCATTGACGTCGAGTTCGTTCACCAGGTACTTGAGCACTCGCAGGTTGTCGATGGGGTGAATATCAGCACCAATCAGGTTAACCCAGCCGCGCACTACCGCGGCGTCGTAGTTGTCGCTGGGCAGTAGCGGCACCTGCGGATACTCAGCCTCCAGGTATTCCAGTATGGCGGTGGACTGGTTGATCACCCGGTCGTCATCGAGTTTTAATGCCGGCACCAACCCCTGGGGTTGGAGTTGTTTGTAGTCCTCGCCCTTGTGCTCGCCTTTTAACAGGTTCACCGGCGTTAGCTGGTGCTCGATGCCCTTCAGGTTTAAGGCGATGCGTACCCGGTACGCGGCCGAGCTACGAAAATAGGTAAACAGTTCCATAGTGTCTGTCCCGAGTTTGCCTTGCCGCGCTCGTCTCACTGAGAGGGCGCGGCAAGCAAGGTCCCACGATTAAAGCTTGGCCGGCAGGATAGTGCTGACCACTTCACCAAAACCGATGCGAGCGGCGCCGTCTTTTTCACAGTAACCGCGCATCACAATGGCGTCGCCGTCTTCCAGGAAGGTGCGCACTTCGCCATTGGGCAGGCTGATGGGTTCCTTGCCGCCGCGGGTCAGCTCCAGGATGGAACCGGCCTCTTCGTGCTCGGGCCCCGACTGGGTGCCGGAGCCCAACAGGTCGCCCGGGTTCATGGCACAGCCATTCACCGTGTGGTGAGTAACCATCTGGGCCACGCTCCAGTAGGAGTGTTTAAAGCTGGAGGTGGACAGCTGGGTTGCTTCCTCACCGGCATCGCGCATCTTTTCGGTCTGGATCAGGCACTGCAGCTGAATATCGATACCGCCCTGGGCACTGTTAAAGTCGGAGCTCAGGTAGGCCATGGGCTGCGGATCACCTTCCGGGTGGGCAAACTCGGCGCGGTAAGGCGCCAGGGCCTCCATCGTTACAATCCAGGGGGAGATTGTGGAGGCAAAGTTTTTCGCCAGGAAGGGACCCAGTGGCTGGTATTCCCAAGCCTGGATATCGCGGGCAGACCAGTCGTTAAAGAGGCACAAGCCAAATACATGATCTTCAGCCTGGTCGATCTCGATGCGGTCACCCAGTGCGTTCCCTTCACCGATAAAGATGCCCACTTCCAGCTCGTAGTCCAGGCGTTTGCAGGGGCCAAAACTGGGCTCGGTGGCATCGGGGGCTTTGGTCTGGCCTACCGGGCGTGGGAAGCTCTGGCCGGAGATGCCAATGGTGGAAGCGCGGCCGTGATATCCGATGGGCACCCACTTGTAGTTAGGTAGCAGGGGATTGTCCGGGCGGAACAGGGAGCCCACTGCAGTGGCGTGGTAGACCGAGGTGTAGAAGTCGGTGTAGTCGCCGATCTGGCAAGGCATGCCGTATTCCACATCGGCCTGGGGTACCAGGCAGTCCTGAAGTTTGGTCTTCGCGTCTGCGCCAGTGCGCAACGCGCGGGACAGGGCCAGGCGCAGGGCGCTGTTGGCGGCTTTGCCCATACCCATCAGGGTGTTTAAGGTGCTTTCTGCGGCAGCTTCAGCGGCCTGCTGGGCTTGGCCCTCAAACACACCGGCGTTAGCGGCGGCGACCATGTCCAGCACCTGGTCGCCGATGGCGACACCGCCGCGGAAGGCTTCGTCACTGTCGGTGCGACGGAAGATCGCAAACGGCAGGTTTTGGATGGGGAAGTCGCTGCCGCCGTTGGCGGACTCGACCCAACTTGTGAGTTGGATGTCGTGGGTTTCGTTGAGTAATGTCATGTTCGCAACCTGTTTTTAAGTTCTAGTTTTTAATTAGGGTGGATTTACCCGCTGGGCACAATAGCGTCAGCGTAATCCACCAAGGTAGCCAAATCCAAGGTGGATTACGGCAAAAAACGCCTAATCCACCCTACGCGGATGCGTAAGGTTGGCTGCTATCTATTTCTCGCCATTAAAATACTTTTTCAAACCACCCCAACAAGCCAAATAATCGCTCTGCTTGGCCGAGGTTTCCAACGCAAACTTGGTCGGTTCAATCACATAGCGGGATTCAAACATAAACGCCATAGTGTCTTTATAGCGTTCCGGCGCCAATTCTGCATTGCTGGCTTTTTCAAACACGTCCGCTTCCGGGCCGTGGGGCGTCATGCAGTTGTGCAGGCTCATGCCGCCAGGCTCAAAACCTTCCTCCTTGGCGTCGTAGGTGCCTTCGATCAGGCCCATAAACTCACTCATGATATTGCGGTGATACCAGGGCGGACGGAAGGTATTTTCGGCCACCATCCAGCGGGGCGGGAAGATCACAAAGTCCACATTGGCGACCCCCGGCGTATCGGTCTGGGCAGTGAGCACGGTAAAGATCGATGGGTCCGGGTGGTCGTAGCTGACGGTGTTCATCACATTAAAGCGCGACAGGTCGTATTTGTAGGGGGCACTGGTGCCCACCCAGGCCACCACATCCAGCGGCGAGTGGTCCAGGTCCGCCTCGAACAGGCCTCCACCGAATTTGGTCAGTAGTTTGTAGTCACCGTCGGCATCTTCAAACCAGGCCACCGGGTACTGGAAGTCACGGTCGTTGGCGTAACCGTTGGCGCCGACGGGACCACGCTCCGGCAGGTGCAGGTCACCACCGTAGTTTTCGCAGATATAACCGCGCACCGGGCCGTTCGGCAGTTCGATTTTGAACTTGATGCCGCGGGGGATCACCATAATTTCACCGGGTTTGACATGCAGAATTCCCAGCTCTGTATAGGCCTGCAGTTCGCCCTGTTGCGGTACAAACAGCAGTTCGCCGTCGGCGTTGTAGAAAAAGCGGTTGTCCATGCCGGTGTTGGCGGTATAGACGTGGATGCCAATGCCGCTCTGGGCCTTGGCATTGCCGTTGGCGGCCACGGTGGTGAGACCCTGGATGAGGTCGGTGGGCTCACTGGGAATTGGCAGGGCATCCCAGCGCATCACGTTGGGTGGGCACTGGGCCTCGGTGATTGGGGCGGTGCGAATCAACCCGCCGTCGATGGGGCGAAAGTCCCCCATGGCGATGGAGGGGCGAATGCGGTAGGTCCAGGTGCGGCGGTTGCTGTGGCGTGGAGCCGTGAACGCGGTAGAGCTGAACTGCTCCGCGTACAGGTTGTACGGGCACTTCTGGGGATTAAATTGGCCGCGGGGCAGGGCCCCGGGCAGGGCTTCGGTTTCGTGCTCGTTGCCGAAGCCGTGAAGGTATTCCAATTCGCTGGGGGCTGTCATGTGGCGTCCTTTGTACTTAATCGCAGTTATTGGTTCTCGGTATTTCTGCAGGTTTGTTTCTTGTGCAAATGTTACATATGAAACCAATATTAGCGATTTTAGCGATTTGGTGCAAGTGATGAAAGACCGAAAATGCACGTAAGCCCTGATTACCAAGACCTTGAAACAATACCAAAGCGATCAGCTGCGGCATCTGGATTCAACCTTACTGAAAACGGGCTTATCTGCAGAAAGTTACATCGATAAAGGACTCTTTGATGTCACTGCCGAGCACAGATGGACCGGGGGCCAAGTCCGTTTGAAAGTGTTGGTTGATACCCAACTCATTAGGCGATAGGGAGTGCTTTTTCATGTTATTTGGCGTCGCCAGTGTGGCTTAGTCAGGCTGTCTTGCCTTGTTGTTTTATTAAAAAAGCATATATAAATCAAATGGTTGTGGAATCTGGTGGCAAGGCGGGGAACGGGTTGGCACGGCAGCTGCAACCTAACAAATAGTAAATTCAGGTAGCTCGTCAGGGAAGCTTCAGACTCCAGTACCGAAATCCCGGTCGACGACGAGAGATACGTGTTTTGTTGGGAGAGAGAATATGTCAGCCCTTAAACCGTTCCCACATATAGCCACCTTACCAGGGCACTCAACTGAGTGCCAAACGCCCGAGCCGGAAAAGCGACAGCTCACGGTGATGTTTTGTGATCTGGTGGGCTATACCGCACTCTCCCGGCAGCTTGATCCAGAGGATCTCCATGCACTGATCCGCGCTTATCAGTCGACGTGTGCGGCGGTGATTGCACGCTATGAGGGTTGTGTGGCTCGCTATATGGGCGACGGGATCATGATCCATTTCGGTTATCCCTGTGCTCGCGAGGATGACGTAGAGCGGGCCGTGAGTGCCGCCCTCGACATTGTTGAGGCGATAGCCGACCTCAACGTCCGGCTGGCGCGCGAGGACGAAGTTGAGTTGGCGGTGCGGATTGGCATCGCCACCGGTGTGGTCATTATTGGTGATCTGATTGGCGAGGGGGTCTCGGAAGAGCAGGCAATAGTAGGTCAGACGCCGAATCTGGCTGCCCGCTTGCAAGGTGCAGCGGCGCCGAACACGGTTGTGATCGACTCCGCGAGTAAACTTCTGTTGGGAGACCTGTTCGAGTATCACGGGCTCGGTCCGCAAGCGCTAAAAGGGTTCGAGGAGTCGGTTTGGGCCTGGCAGGTTTTAGGCACCGGCGCTCGTGTGACAAACCGTTTTGACGCCATGCGCGCCGCCACACAAACGCCGAGCGTGGGCCACGCTCAAGAGGCTGAATATTTATTGCAGTCCTGGCAGCAGGCACAGGCGGGCCCTGGTCATGTGGTACTGGTGAGCGGCGAGGCAGGTATCGGCAAGTCGCGTCTGCTGCGCAGATTGTGCCGGCCGCTTGCCAGGAAATCTGTACAACCTGTGAGATACCAGTGTTCGCCAAATGGGGAGGGCATTTCACTGCGAAGTTTTGTTCGCAATTCTGCGCGGGCTACCGGCTGTTGTGAGACAGGTGGCACCCACCCCCGGCTGATAATCATTGAAGATGTGCACTGGTTGGATGCCGCTTTAAAACCGTGTTTAGACCGTCTGGTGGATACTGCACCGCGGCGGGGAACTTTGGTGCTGATCACTTCCAGGTCGGGGTTCTGCACCCGTTGGTTGATGCAGGCCCACGTCTCCCAGCTTTCACTGGGGCCACTCAGTCGTGCGCAAAGCCTGGCGATGGTGAAGGGCTTGAGTGCTGGCACCCCTTTGCCGGAGGCGGTTATGGAACGCATTGTCGATAAAAGTGATGGGGTGCCTCTGTTTATTGAGGAGGTGACCAAGTGCGTACTGGCAACCCGTCAGGGCCACGCAGAGATGTCTCCGTTATCCACGACCGACTCGCTGTCGCCGGGGAACATCCCTTTGACACTGCGCAATATCTTGATGGCCTGTCTCGATCGATTGCCCAAATTGAGCAAGCAGGTAGTACAAATTGCAGCGGTGATCGGCCGGGGGTTTTCCTACGACCTGTTGAACAAGGTCGCCTGTCGTTCGAACATCGACATCGACACTGCGCTCGAGCCGCTGTTGAGCACCGGTTTAGTTGTCTGTGATAAACAGGACTCTATGCCTACCTACGCCTTTAAACATGTTTTGGTTCAGGAGATTGTTTACGCCAGTCTGCTGAAACCAAAGCGCCAGCAACTGCAGGCGTGTATTGCCCAGGTGGGAAACCAGACCTGGGAAAATCGAAACGCTCAGATCGAGATGGTGGCGTAACAAAGCACCACCACAGCTTTTTGATACATTCCACCCACTACCCGGTGGGCTTTCATTCACCCAACACACAAAGGTTAATCGCTATGACCGCCAAGAATCCGCTTTTTCCCGAATTGACGCCGGCCTACCTACAGCATCTCATGCGCTACAGCGTGGCGAGAAAATATCCGAAAAACACGGTAATGATCAATGAAGGCGACAGAGATGAGTCTCTCTATATTATCTTGAAAGGTAAGGTAAAGGTTTACCTGAATGACAATAAAGGCAAGGAAGCCATTCTGCGTATTGAAGGGCCAGGTGCCTATTTTGGTGAGCTTGCCCTGATCGACGCCGCGCCCCGTTCCGCTTCCGTGATGACCCTGTTACCCACCGAGTTGGCAGTGGTCTCTAAAAACGACTTTAAACGCTGCCTGGCGGAGTCACCGAAGATTGCTCTCGATCTTCTCCAATCCCTGTCAAGCCGCGTTCGGGCACTCACCGAGAGCGTAAGAAATCTCGCCCTAATGGATGTTTACGGCCGAGTGGCTCGCACCTTGGTGAACCTCACCAGTGAGGAGGCCGGCCACCGGGTCATCGAGCAACGCCTGACCCATCAGGAGATTGCCAATATGGTGGGCGCCTCCCGGGAAATGGTGAGCCGGATTATGAAAGACCTCAGTACCGGCGGTTATATCCAACTAAAAGACAAAAAAATCACTATTCCGGGTAAGCTGCCCGCAGCCTGGTAGTTACTGCGGGCGTTGTCCATGCCTGATCTCGCACCCAGGCAGCAATAACCTTAAACGGCGCACCTGCGCACGGTGGATAGCGTCACAATCGTAGAGGTGCAACAGCCGTAAGTTGGGCAGCTGCGCGAGGTGACATAACGTGACATCGGTCAAGCCGGTGCAGCCCGAAAGGTACAGGGCTTCCAGTCGGTCCAGGGCCGGCATGGCCGCCACGGCCCGATCACTGAGTTGGGGACAGTGTGATAGGCTTAACACGCGAAGACTGTGTTGGTATGCCAGGTCGATAAGCGCCACATCGGTGAGACGTCGGCAACCAGCGAGGTTTAATTCGCGCAGGTTTTGCAATCGTTGCAACTGCGCCACACCCACGTTGCCAATGGTGCTACACTGCCCAAGGTTGGCGATCTGCAGGTTGTCGAAACCGCTGATAATTTCGACGCCTTTATCTCCGATACGTTGACAGCCCCACAGTCGTAACTCCTTGAGATCGTGCTCGGCCAAAGCCTCCATGCCCAGATCACTTACATCGACACAGCCGGTCAAACTCAGGTATTGCAAACGGGTAAGTCTGGTGAGGTAACTCATACCGAGGTCGGTGATTTCCAGACAGCCTTGTAGTCGCAACGTCTGGAGAGAGGGCAAGCGGCCCAGGTAAAACAGCGCCGTGTCATCCATTTGTGCGCAAAAGCCCAGATTGAGTTCAACGAGGGAATGCAGGTCCACCAGATTTGCGATGCCGGCACCGGTGAGTTGAACGCAGCCGCCCAGTAGCAATTGTTGCAGCTTGGTCAAACCGCCCAGGAAAGCGATACCCGTGTCGGTCAGCTCACGACAGTTCTCCAGTTCGAGGTGTGTCAAATCTGTCAATCGACCCACTGCTTGTAATCCCTTATCGGTCAGTTGTTCACACCCGGACAGCTTTAGCTCACGCAGTGTTGGGAGACGGGTAAGATGATCCAGTGTTGTCTCCTGCAGCCCGGTGTTTTTGCGCAGATCCAATGTTTGTAGCGCCGGCAGCAGTTGTGGCAGTTGCGCCAGGAAGTCACCGCGCAAATAGGGACAATCGATCAAACGCAGATATGTCACCCGTTCTTTAAACGCGATTTTTTCCAGCAGGGACAGTAAAGTTTTGTCTTCGAAATAGCAATTGGACAGATCCACTTCCCGCTGTTGACTGGACTCTGCTTCGCCTATCGGCGCAATGGGGATTTCGAGTGTGGCTAACATCACAGGTTCTCCGCTCACAATGCATGGACTTTGGGGTTTTGCCTAACAAATTATTGACCCGCAGGCTTGTTGAACACACCGGAAAACGGGTTGCGAATATCGATGTAGCAATAAACGCCGAGTCACTGTAACAAGCTGAGCTGAGGAAAGGAGTGACCTATTGCTGTAAATGAATGTGAAATATTCACGACGCCCTACAGTTGGCGTGAAGAGTGAGCAGTCACAGCACAGTGATTTCCACCCGATCGATGTTACCGTTGCCATCCACCACCAGGATCTGCACATCGCCCCGCTGCTCCAGCGGGTGGGGAATTATGCGTGCGCTGGCGCCGCTATAGCGCCTCACGCCGTTGATATACCAGTGGTAGTTTCCTGTGCCGCCAATGGCCTGCAGGGTAACGCTGGGGCGGACAGCGGAGGCACTGGCAGACCGGTACACACTGCCGGGTACAAGACCGGTGATTTTGAGGGTGCCCGGCGCGGCGGCCAGGCGATTGCCACAGCGTTGATCGAGGGGCGGGGCTTGTGCAGCCCGTCGCAATCCCGGGGGGAGCCAGGGTTCCAGTACTTTGGGCCAAAGCGCCGCGGCTTGTTTTATAAATGGGACCGCGGCTTGTTTTTGAATCTGCGCCGCACACAGGGCATCGACGCGAAAACCTGTTTTGGGGTCGATCCAAAATACCAAGGGATTGCTTTGCCAGGCATCGCTATCGGCGTGGTGCCAGGTCGGCGGTACCGTGCTGTCGATAATCCAGGCGGAGTGTCGACGGTGGCAGTGCTTATCCGATGCCGCCGTGCCCAACGGCCAGCAGATCTCCACCCGAGAAACACTGGACGGCTTTTTCTGATTTTCGGCCTGCAGTTGTAGATGGTCCGCCACGGCAAACAACAGGGGGCCGGCGGTGTCCCGACCGCTGTGGCCCGGTAGGGGTGTGCCGTCCGGGCGCCCGACCCAGACGCCGAGGGTATACTGTTTCGACACCCCGATCGCCCAGGCGTCGCGATAGCCAAAACTGGTACCGGTTTTCCAGGCCAGGGTTTGCCGACTTTCTACCGGCGCCAATGTTTGTAGGCTATCGGGCCTCGCTACGTCTGACAGCAGGCGCTGGGTGATCCAGGCACTGCCTGGCGACAGCAGGTGCTGCTCGGGGGCGGTCACTGGCAGCTCATCCTGCAAATATTTCAACGCTGTGGTTTTGCCGTCACGGGCAAAAGCGCGGTAGCTGGCAACCAGATTTTCCAGGGAGGTGCCTGCGCCGCCCAGGATAATGGCCAGGTTGGGATCGCCGCCGGGGATTGTGAGTGGCATGCCGGCACCACTCAGGGCGGCGGCGAATTTGCGTGGACCGTAACGTTCGAGCAGATCGATAAACGGTATGTTGAGTGAGCGTTGCAGGGCTTCGCCGGCACTCACCGGGCCGGAGAAATGACGGCTAAAATTGGCGGGCCGGTACTCCCCCCAGCTGCGCGGTACATCCGCCATCAGGGAGTGGGAATGAATCAATCCCGCATCCATTGACAGACCAAAGAGAAAAGGTTTTAACGTCGAGCCCGGCGAGCGGATCGCAGGGATCATATCCACATGGCCAAAGCGGTTACCATCGCCAAAATCTGCCGAGCCCAGATAGGCTTTGACTGCCGCGGTTGCATTATCCACCACCAGAATAGCGGCGGAGGTTTTGTCCGGCAAGCGCTGAATGTAACTGCGCAGGTACTCTTCCAACGCCCGTTGCAACTGGCCGTCGATGGTGGTCTGAATCGCGTGTTGACCAGTGTGGCCTCTGAGCAAGCGGCGGGCGAGCAAAGGGGCGATCTGGGAGGCTTGCGCCCGAAAGGCGTAAACAACTTCCTGCTTGGCATCGGCCACTATCTCGGTTGTCCAACGCCCCTGTGTGGCAAGTCGATTCAATACCTTGTCCCGCGCTGACGTTGCCGCACGTCTGTGCAGGTCGGGCCGATAGCGGGTCGGCGCCTGGGGCAGCACTGCCAGCAATGCCGCCTCGGCGTGACTGAGGTCGGCGGCGGATTTATCCAGGTAGGTGTAGCTGGCGGCCTGCACGCCTTGGAGGGTGCCGCCCATCGGGGCAATATTGAGGTAGAGGTTGAGAATCGCTGTTTTATCCAGGTGCCATTCCAGCTGCAGGGTGCGCAGCAGTTGTTGGGCCTTGCCCGCGAGGGAGCGGGGATGGGGATGGAGCAGACGCGCCACCTGCATCGACAGGGTGGAACCGCCGGAGACGATTCGGCCATTGCGCAGGTTTTGCACGGCGGCGCGCAACAGCGATAGGGGATTAATGCCCGGGTGATTCCAGAACCAGCGATCTTCGTAAGCGAGCAGGGCGTCGATATAGAGGGGGGACACCTGTTCCACGGTGACGGGATAACGCCAGATGCCGGCATCGTCGGCAAAGGCGCGCAGGGGGCGGCCGCTTTCATCCACAAGCACCCGGGCAAACAGTTTATTGTCGCGGGGCAGATTGAGGGGAAAGAGGGTATCCAGCAGCCACAGAGTGGCGGCCGTCAGCATGGCAGCCAATTGCAGCCACCGAAGACGGCGGGGGCGGCAAAGTATCAACAAGCCGGCGAGCTTCACTGGAACGCCTCTTCCTCTATCTAGTGATCACCCATAAACGAGCGTTTTTATCGGAGAGAGGTTTTGTAGGTCGGGTTTCAACCCGACAAAGCAGGCGATTCAGTGCTGCGACTTGTCGGACTGATACCCAAAGCACTCGCTTCGCTCGCGGGGCAGGCCCAGTCGGACCTACAACGTTTCTGGATGGGAACTTTCTAATTGCGTATATTTTCAATGGCGATGGTCTCCAGCGTATCGCCGACCGCGCGACGCTCGGGGCGATACATATCCTCCACCAGGGGCGAAGGTACCCGGTAGGTGCCCGGTGTCACTGCCCGCAACAGATAAAACAGATGGGCATTGTTATAGCCGTTCAGATCCAGTGCCGCGACAAAGCGGTCGTCGCGGTATTCCCGGTGTTTGAGTTGGGTATAGCGGCTGAGATGCTCGAACGTTTTGCCGTCGATGCGGAATTCGTCCAGTTTGATGGCGGTATCGAGATTCTGGTTTTCCAGCTCAAAACCCGCCGGCAACAGATCCACCACCAGGGCGTCGGGGGTGCGCTCCTCGGCGGCCACTTCCAAGTGGGCGATATAGAGTTCACCGACGCGCACTTTATCGGGTGTGGCCGCCTGGCCGTCGGTGGTGTACCAGGTACGGGTGATGGACAGTCCCTCGCTACTGGGGGCGGGTTTCTCGGTGCCGTAACCGCTGATGCTGGCACTGACGAACAACGGCTTGTCGTGTTGCGATTGTATGCGGACACCCTGTGTGATGCCCTCGCCATCCAACACCTGGCGATAAGCGGTCTGCCGGTTGAGAAGCGCTTGTACCGCTCCCAGGAAGAGCTGTGCCTGCCAGCTGTCCGCCTGATGGGTCTCGAGGGAAATGCCGGCCAGGAACAGGGCATTGCGCTCCTGGGTACTCAGCCAGTGCCGCCCCTGCAGCTGCTCGGCCAATTCAAAGCTCATTTCAAAAGCTCGGTTTTTATCGATATCGTTTTCGATCAGCAGGTGAATAAGCATGGCCCTGTCGCGAATGCCGCTACCGTAGTCGCCGTAGTAGTGGCGCCGTTCCGGGAGATTGGCCAGGGCCGCTGCCAGCGCCTGCAGGCCGCGTTTTTTATCCCCCATGCGGATCAGGGCAATGCCCAGGTGGGCCTGGGGCAAGCCGGATTTGGCCCATTGCAGCTGGTTGTCGAACAGGCTGCGCAGGGAGCCCAGCGGCGCCTGCCCGACTCGCGATAGCACATAGGCGGCGTAGGCTTTGTAGGCAAAGGTGTAGTGGTTGCTGTCTTGACTCCAGCGTTCGCCGACAAAGCGGCCACCGCGATTCACATAGTGCTTTAGACGGTTCATGGTTTTATCGATCAAACCGGAGGGTACCTCCACACCCATCTCCCGGGCACTCAGTAAAAAATCGGCGACAAAAGCGGTCAGCCAGTGTTCCTCCGGTGAGCTGTTGCTCCACAAGCCAAAACCGCCGTTGGCCAGCTGCATGGTCGCCACCCGGTCGATACCCTGTTCGATCATCTTCAGCCGCTCTACCTCGTCGACCGATTTCAATCCCAAGCGGCGCTGGTTTTCCGGTGTGGCATAGGTGAGGGGAAATGCCTGGCTACTGGTTTGTTCCAGGCAACCGTAGGGGTAGGTAAGCAGGTTTTGCAGTTGGCTTTGCAGCTGCAAATCTGCGCGGGAAGAGACCGATACCAGGGCTTCCACCGTATTGGGTAGCAGACCTTTGAGATCCTCATCGCCCAGGGCAAAGCTTTCGCCCGGTTGCAGCAGCACAGATTGTTGTTGCAGCAGGGCCGGGTAGGCGGGGCGTACTCCGAGTTGCCACTGCCGTTCAACGGTTTCCATATCGGATCCGCTCAGGTGTAGGTAAAACGCCGCCAATCCGACGGCGTCTGTCGCTTCAATGTCGAACAGGAGGGTGTTTTTTTCCCGGTTCTGTAACACGACGTTCCGTTCACCACCAGCCAGCGTAATGGGCCCTTCACTATTGAACTGCACAGCCAGCGTTTGTGGCTCACCGCTGAGGTTATTGATATCCAGCGCGACACTGGCCCGGTCGCCCAGGGCCAAAAAGCGTGGCATTGCCAGCTGTGTGACCACGGGGGCCGCCACCGTTAACTCCTGTTCGGCATGGCCAAAACTGTCGGCGGAAAAGGCCACTGCCATCAACCGCAGGCGACCGTTAAAATTCGGAATTTGCAGGGGCACCTTGGCCTTGCCGTTTTGAACCGCCACCGGTCCGCTAAACAGAGACACGATTTGCACTTCTGCCTGGGGTTCCTTGCCCCCGCGGCTCAGATCGGCGTCACCACCGAAGCGCAAACGCGCCTGGGGGGCACGGCTGACTTCAATCACCTGGTCATAGATATCGCGGCTTTCCACCCCATAACGTCGTCGGCCGAAGAAACCCCGATGCGGATCGGGCGTCTGGAAGTTGCTGATACTGAGCACACCGACATCCACTGCCGCCAAGGTCAGGTAAAACTCGCCCGACGGTTCGCCGTTTGTCTGTGATGGTTTGACGTCGAGTATTACCTCCACTGTTTTTTCCGGCTGGACTTTTTCCGGCACGGTAACGCTGACGTCCAGACGCCGGCGGGAGCGATCCAGGGGCAGGTGAATCAGACCAAAACTGCGCTTGGGAGTCATGGCCTGTTTATGGTCGCCCGGTCGCAGAGCCAGGGCCGTGATATAGAGGTTGTGTTGTCGCCAGTGTTCAGCGATGGGGATCTCGAGTGTGGTACCGTCGGCGGACAGTGATAGCCGTTGCATCCACAGGGGAGCGTCCCCCTCCACCATCACCAGAGCCTCGCCGGCCTCCGGCGGCACCAGGGTAACGCGGGCGATCTCTCCCGCCCGATAGTGTGCCTGGTCCAGGGCCAGCTGGATCCGATCGGGGCGGGCGGTGCGACTGCCCGCCTGTGCCGCTTGCCAGTCCGCATACCAGTTATGGCCGGCATGGAAGCGCAGGCTACTGGTCAACCCGTTACCGGTATCGCGTACCTCCAGGCGATAACTGCCGTAACTCAGGGGGAACTCCACCTGCGCGGAGCTTCCCGCCGCAATGTCCAGGGTCTGCGTGGTTTCGGTAAACTCCTTGTCGGTCCATTGGTAGTGCCAACCGCGGCTGTCGTTGTAAACCCAGAAGTATTGGCGGTCCTCCCGGATCAGCAGTACATCCAGCTGTTTGGCTGCGCGCAGTTCCCCCTGTTGTGTGGCTTTGACAATGTCAAAGCGGACCCGCGAATTAGCCTCAGGATTCTTGTCGCCAAAGCTGCTGCGAATACCGATAAGCGCCTCGGCGGGCCACATCAAGGCGGCGTAAACCCGGGTGACCGGGCGACCGCCACTTTCATAGAGGCTGCTGATCAAGCGCAGCTGCAGTGGTGAACGAACCCCTTGCCAGCGGGTGGGGGCTACAATCTCGTTGCGGCCCGCTGGATCCAGGTACAGATCCTCGAGGTTGAACTTTTGCTGCAACCCGGACTCGGCGATATGGCCAAACTCATAGTTTGCCAGTGTTTTCACCGGGCTGCGCCAAGGTTGGACGTTGACGATGGTGCTGAGCCGGTTGCCCGATGCGGGTGCGCCGTAGAGGTATTCCCCCGCCACGGGCACCTTGAGGTCCTCGGTGGGGGCGACCACAATCGGTTGGGCCGGGCCCGTGCTTTCGTTGAAAGTGAGTTTCATTCGCTCCGGCAAAAAAGCTTCCACCTTAAAGGGGTAGACAACCGGTTTTTGCATGGCGCCGGTCACCAACAACTCCCAGCGCCCCAGGGGGGCATTGTTGGGTATCTGCCAGGCTTGGTGGTAGTAGCCCAGTGTTTGCGGCTGCCATTTAAAGGTTTTGATCACCGAGCCGTTGGGGCGCCGAATGGCGGCTTGCAGTACCGTCGCCCGGGTGAGGTGACCGTCGCCGTCGCGCAAAAGGCCGTTAAAGTCCACTACTTCACCCGGTCGGAACAGATCTCGTGGGGTATAGACAAACAGCTCCACCGGCAATTGCGGTCGCTGGCCGAGATCAAACTCCGACAGGTCGAGGGCAGGGCGGCGGGTTTCCAGCACAGAAAAATGGGGGCCGGACTGTGCCACAATAAGCCGCGCTTTTTTATGGGCACGACTGAAACTCGCCAGGCCATCGGGTGTGGTCTGGCTTTCACTGAGCACCCTGGACTGCCCGTCCCACAGACTGACCTTGATATCCGCCAGTGCTTTACCGGTTTTGAGGGAAGAGACATGCACATCCCAGTGTTGCCTGTACTGGCGTACGTGCAAGCCCAGATCCGTGACAGCAAACCAGACCAGCTGTTTCCTGTGGTACTCCCCGGCCGGTAGCATCACCGCGAGGTAGAGGCCGGGCGCCTCCAGCGCCGGGTTGCCGCTGACATCGATGCTGCGTTTGACGCGGGTGTTCGGAGGAGGATCCAGATCGTAGCGGCCGCTGTAGACCAGTTCACCGTAGCGAGTGAGCTGTTCAAGGTTCCAGTAGTAGCTGTGATAACGGCTGATCTGGCGAAGAAAGTGGCTGAGCTGATCATTTTTAATACGGAAGAAGTCGATATTCACCTGCGTCACATTTACCGTCACCACCGGCAGGCCGTTGCCCAGCCCCGCCGTCAAAAACGCGCCGCTGGTAGCGAAGTTCACCGACGGCTGCAGGTTGCGGGTGTGAACGATGACCGCAGCCCTGGTGGCCAGCGACTGCCCGTTGCCCGCGGTCAAACCCGGATAAACCGTGACCTCGTAGGTGGTAGCGGGCTCGGTATGAGGAAACCAGGCGATCTTGCCCGAGGCTGACAAGATCCACCCGCCGTCCACCAGCCCGCCGTTTTGGCGGCTGACGTTGAAATAACCGTTGTGATCATCGGCGGGGTTGAGCGGCACCGACAGGGTCACCGCCAGGGCATTGCGGCCCTCCAGGGTGCGTTCGGATATATCCAGCACTTTTAGCGCCCGGCCTTGATATTCCCGTTGCACCGTCGCCAGATCGAAGGCTATCGCCGGTTCGTCGAACGGGGTAACCGTCTGGGTGACGCCCGTCGACGCAGGATTGACGCCGGTATCTGTTTTGTCAGTTTTTTTGGTACAACCACTACTCAACACGAGAAGGAATGCGAGAAAGCAGGAGATCCACTTCATTGAAGGCATGTTCCCTGTTGGTGATTTTTAAGCATCCCGTTGTAAGATGCGACCGTAAACCGGCGTGGGTTTCACCGTTATGGTTACAAGCTAACAGGGTAAGATGGCAAACTCGGGGCAGGAATATGGCAAATTGTGGCAGATCGCACGCCATATCCACACCCTTAGTTACGGCTACCCGTCAGCCGTGTTTTGAGCAGTGGCCAGAATTGTGTAAGTTAATGGAATCTCGCTTTTTGATCCCATCTCTACTAAATTGAAGTGGTGGGAATCTGTCCAGATTGCTTTAAATTTGGCGCTTTCCCAACCAGTGGAAATGCTACGATTGCACCGAATATGCATGAAATGTCGATTTGTGAGCGTATTGTTCAGGTACTGGAAGAGCAGGCCAGAACACATTGCTATCAACGAGTTAAAAAGGTGTGGTTGGAAATAGGTCCCCTGGCCGGGGTTGAGTTGGAGGCCCTGCGTTTCAGTTTTGAAGTGGTGGCCAGGGGAACGCTCACTGAAGGCGCGGGATTGGAGATTATTCAACCGCCAGGCGAGGCCTGGTGTTTAACGTGTGACAAGCTTGTCGCCATCCGCGAGCGTTTTGACAGCTGTCCTGAGTGTGGAGGCTATCGATTACGGGTTACCAGTGGTGATCAACTTAGAATCAAAGAGTTGCAGGTGGAGTGATGTGTACGGTATGTGGTTGCAATGAAAGTGAAACGCATGTGAGTGCTATCAACAAACCATTGCACTATGGTCAGGGGTCTGCCCACGCCCATGCGCCGGGGCTTAGCCAGCAGCGCATGGTGCAAATTGAAAAAGACATTCTCGGAAAAAATGATCGCTACGCACAGGCTAATCGGGAGCGATTGCGCCAGGCTGGCCAACTGTGTATCAACCTGGTGTCGAGTCCCGGCTCTGGTAAAACTACCCTGTTGTCGGAGACATTGGAATGCCTCGTCGGCACGATTCCGCTGGCGGTGATCGAAGGCGACCAACAGACCAGCAATGACGCCGAACGAATCCGCGCAACAGGCGTTCCTGCGATTCAGGTTAATACCGGCAAGGGATGCCATCTGGATGCGCACATGGTGGGCCATGCGCTGGCCAAGCTACCGCTTGCCGAACACGGCATATTGTTTATCGAGAATGTCGGTAATTTGGTGTGTCCGGCAGCCTTTGATCTCGGCGAAGCCCACAAGGTGGTGATTCTTTCGATCACTGAAGGTGAGGACAAACCGCTGAAGTACCCGGACATGTTTGCGGCGGCTGACCTGATGGTGATCAATAAGATGGATTTACAACCGTATCTGGACTTCGACCTGGATCGCTGTATCGGTTATGCGCGCCGGGTAAACCCTGAGATCGAGGTACTGCGGGTTTCAGCACGTTCCGGCGAAGGCATGGATGCCTGGCTCGATTGGTTGCAACTGCGCCGGCAGAGCCTGCTTTGCAGCCAATTGTGAATACAGTTGTTCCAGAGTAAAGACTATGTGTTTGGGCATACCGGGCCAAATTATCGCCATCAAAGATGAAACCAATTATCTCGCGACAGTGGACGTGGTGGGTGTCCAGCGTGACGTCAACATTACCTGTGTGGTAGACAGCCAGCACACGCCTGCGGATTGTGTCGGTGACTGGGTGTTGGTCCATGTAGGTTTTGCGATGAGCCGGATCGATCCGCAGGCAGCACAGGAGACGTTGCAATTGCTGGAGGAACTGGGGGAGCTCCAAAATGCGTTAGAATCCCGGACGGCTGCCGAGGAGTAGGTGATGAGCGATAACCGATCCAATCTTGAAAACCTCTACCCATTCCTGCACGGGAATCTCAAAAATCCGCAGAGTGAAAGAGCCGCACTGCTGGAATCTGTGCGGCAGAAAGCGCAACAGAGCCTGGCGGTAAAGCAGGCTTTTTTTGCCCGCAACACGGATAAGTTAGTTGTGGTCGCTGAGTCACTCGCCAATGTCTTTAGTCACGGTGGGCGACTGTTCACCATGGGAAATGGCGGCTCTCATTGCGATGCCTCCCACGTGGCGGTGGAATTTCAGCACCCGGTCACGGCGGGCCGTCCCGCACTCACGGCGATTGATCTCGGAGCGGATATCACCATGATGAGCGCGGTTGGCAATGACTTGGGTTTCGACCACGTCTACGTGCGACGGTTGATTGCGCTCGGACAACGTAATGATGCACTGATTGGGCTTTCCACCAGTGGTAATTCAGACAATCTGTTGCGCGCTTTTGAAAAGGCCAAAGAGATGGGTATGGTCACCATCGGCATGGCGGGCATGGATGGTGGCAGTATGGCAAAAAGTAGCGCACTCGATCATTGTCTGGTGGTTGAAACCGACAGTATCCACCGCATACAGGAGTGCCATGTGGCTATCTACCACATTCTCTGGGATCTGGTACACACGCTGTTGGCCGATAGCCGCGGAGAGCTCAAATCGTGAAGTATGTGGATGAATTTCGCGATCCCGACAAAGCGCGTTCACTGGTTCGCGCCATTGAGAAGACCGTTGATGAAATTGAGGCATGTCAACCGCGACCGTTGCAAATTATGGAGTTTTGCGGTGGACATACACACACCATTTTTAAATACGGTATTGAAACGCTGTTGCCGCCACAGATTGAGATGGTACACGGTCCGGGCTGCCCAGTCTGTGTCCTGCCCATGGGACGCGTGGATGACTGTGTCGCCATTGCCGAGCGTCCCGAAGTTATTTTCACCACCTTCGGTGATGCCATGCGCGTGCCTGGTTCGAAATACAGTCTGCTGGAAGCCAAGGCGCAAGGCTGTGATATTCGTATAGTGTACTCTCCCTTGGATGCCCTCGCACTGGCTCGGAAAAAACCCGAGCGCGAGGTGGTATTTTTTGCGCTCGGTTTTGAAACGACCATGCCGAGCACGGCACTGACGGTGTTGCAGGCGGCCAAAGAAGGGGTAAGGAATTTCTCACTGTTTTGCAATCATATCACGACGGTTCCCACCATCAAGGCTATTCTCGATTCACCCGATATGCAACTCGATGGTTTTCTGGCGCCGGGGCATGTGAGTATGGTGGTGGGTACCCACCCGTTTGATTTTGTTGCAGAGCACTATCATAAACCGATTGTGGTTACCGGCTTTGAACCGCTCGATATCTTGCAGTCGCTGTATATGGTGGTGCGACAAATCGCCGAGGGGCGCAGCGAGGTGGAGAACCAGTACCGACGAGTGGTATCGGAAGGAGGTAACTCCCCGGGCCTGACGGCCATCGGTCAGGTGTTCGAGTTACGGGAATTTTTCGAGTGGCGCGGTCTGGGCTCAATCGATCACTCGGGGGTTCGCATCCGCGATGACTATGCCACTTATGATGCCGAGCGAAAGTTTGCGGTACCCAATCTCAAGATTGCCGATCCAAAGTCCTGTCAGTGTGGCGAGGTGTTAAAAGGGGTGATCAAGCCCTGGCAGTGTAAAATCTATGGCAACGGCTGTACCCCGCAAAAACCCATGGGCGCCCTGATGGTGTCCTCAGAGGGGGCCTGCGCTGCCTACTACAACCATGGGTATCAGAGTGGGGAACGCACTGACGGATATAAAAATGGCTAGCGAAATGCACAAGGTCAACGGCGAAACCATCACTCTCGCACACGGCAGCGGCGGAAAAGCCATGCGAGATTTAATTGACGATGTGGTGTTAGGCAATTTTGCCAATCCCTACCTGGCACCCCTGGAAGATCAGGCCCGTCTGGAGTTGGCGGAACTGAGCGCCGAAGGCGATCGTCTGGCGTTTACCACAGACTCCTTTGTCGTCGATCCCATAGAGTTTCCCGGTGGTGATATTGGCAAATTGGCAGTCAACGGCACCGTGAACGATCTGGCTATGAGCGGTGCCCGGCCGCGCTTTTTGACCTGCGGATTTATCATCGAAGAAGGACTGCCCGTGGACACCCTCAGACGTATCGCCAACAGCATGCGCCGAGCCGCTGAAGCGGCGGATGTAGCGATTGTCTCCGGTGACACTAAAGTGGTTCACAAAGGCGCGGCGGACCAGCTTTTTATCAACACCAGTGGCGTGGGGGTGATTCCCACCGGTTTGAAGATTGGCGCTGATCGTGCCACCCCCGGGGACGCGGTCATTGTCAATGGTGTTATGGGCGATCACGGCGCAGCCATCCTCAGTGCCCGGGGCGATTTGGCTTTGGACTCACCTATAACGTCTGATTGTCAGGAGCTGTACACCCAGGTAAAGGCGTTATGTCAGGTTTGCCCTGATATCCACTGCTTGCGCGATGCGACTCGCGGTGGTGTGGCAACGGTACTTAACGAACTTGCCGCAAGCGCCGGTGTGACAATCCGCATACAGGAGCCGGCGTTACCGGTGCGAGAGGTTGTGCGGGGTGTCTGCGAAATTCTCGGGCTAGACCCGCTCTATCTGGCCAATGAAGGCAAATTCGTGGCGATTGTGCCCCAGGCATACGCTGCAACCGCGGTACAAGCGTTACGTGTTACTCCCGGTGGGGAGGAGGCGGTAGTGATAGGCGAAGTTGTCGAACGCATTCGCTCAGGGGTGCAGTTGGTTACCAGCTTTGGCAGTTTGCGAGTGATCGATATGCTTGTGGGCGAACAACTGCCGCGCATCTGTTAAGTGGCCGGGCAGCGAACGGTGAGTGGCGAACGCTTGCGAATACGTGGTGTGGTACAGGGAGTGGGTTTTCGTCCCGCAGTTTGGCGTGTGGCCCAGGCATTGGGTTTGGCCGGGTGGGTATGCAATGACGGCGCAGGTGTGGTTATCGAACTCTGGGGAACGCCAGAGGCGCGCGACATTTTTCTGCAACAATTGAGGGCGGAAAAACCGCCACTGGCACGGATTGACACCATTGACCGCGAGCCCCTCAAAGGGCCAGCCGAGGAGGGGGAGTTTCAAATCCTGGCGAGTAACGGGGGTGAGGTGTGTACCGGAGTGGCTGCAGATGCCGCTGTATGTGCCAACTGTGCGGAAGAAACCCTAAATCCGCAAAGCCGTCGCTACCGTTATCCATTTACCAACTGCACCCACTGTGGTCCGCGACTCAGTATTGTCTCCGCAATTCCTTACGACCGTCGTCACACCAGCATGGCACAGTTCGCCTTGTGCGCAGATTGCGCCCGTGAATATGCGGATCCGGCGGATCGCCGTTTCCATGCACAACCTATCGCCTGCGCCACCTGTGGTCCCGAGATGTGGCTCCAGGATCGACAGGGGAAACGCATCGACACCGGCTTTGAAGGGGGGGTGGTTGTTGCAACAAAAGCGATGCGGGAGGGAGCGATTGTCGCCGTTAAAGGTATCGGCGGCTTTCACCTTGCCTGTGACGCCACAAATGCGGATGCCCTAAAACGTTTGCGCGAGCGCAAACAGCGTCCTGCCAAACCCTTTGCCCTGATGGCGGCCGATGTGGCAATGATCCGCCGCTATTGTGATGTCAGTGATCAAGAGGAAGCGCTGCTGTGCTCATCAGAGGCCCCCATTGTCTTGCTTCAACGACACAAATCTGGGCGAGACGCAGCACAGCGAAGTGAGTTGCCAGAGCTTCTCGCCCCTGGGCTAGACACCCTGGGTTTCCTACTGCCTTATTCACCGTTACATCTGTTATTGGCAACCGCTTTTGATGGACCACTGGTGTTGACGTCTGGCAACCCACGCGGTCAACCCCAGTGCACCAGCAACGATGATGCCTGTGAGAAGTTGAGGGAGGTTGCCGATATATGGCTATTGCACAATCGCGATATCCTCAACCGCGTTGATGACTCTGTGGCTTGGATTACTGCCGGTAAGTCACAGCTGTTGCGTCGGGCCCGCGGTTATGCTCCTATGCCCATCAAACTGCCACCGGGATTTTCCGATGCTCCCGAGACCCTGGCCTTGGGCGGGGAGTTGAAAAGCACCGTCTGTCTCGTTAAACGAGGTGAGGCAGTAATGTCCCAATATATTGGTGATCTGGAAGACGCGGTTACCTTTGATGACTATCAACAGACCATCTGTCGCTACTTGACACTGTTTGATAGTCAACCTCAGCAATTGGTGGCGGATATGCACCCCGAATACCTCTCTACCAAGTATGGAGTGGACTGGTCGGCGCGAGAGAATTTGCCCTTGATCCAGGTGCAACATCACCATGCCCATGTTGCGGCCTGTATGGCAGAGAACGGATTGCCGCTGCAGCATCCCCCGGTTTTGGGTGTGGTGTTCGATGGTCTGGGTTGGGGTGAGGACGGTACCGTGTGGGGCGGCGAGTTTTTGCGGGTAGATTACCGTCAGTATCAGCGTTTGGGGTGTCTGAGGCCGGTGACTTTACCCGGTGGAACTCAGGCGATTCGCCAGCCCTGGCGCAATACTTTCGCTCAAATTGATGCTGCGCTCGGTTGGGGGATTTGTTGCGAACAGTTTAGCGAACTGCCTGTTGTGAGGTTTTTGCAGCGACAACCTCTGAACACGCTCCGGCGGATGGCGGAGCGAGGGATCAACAGCCCCTTAAGCAGCTCTTGTGGGCGACTTTTCGATGCAGTGGCAGCGGCGGTAAATATATGTTGCGAGACGATCAGCTATGAAGGGCAGGCGGCGATGGAACTTGAATCGTGTTGTGCAGATCTGGCGGCAGTGGACGGCTACCCCTCCTTCCTCGAACACCGGGATGGTCTGCTGCAGCTCAATCCCGCTCCCCTGTGGCGCGAACTGTTGAATGATCTCGCTCGCGGCGAGACCGTTGCGCTAATAGCGGCGCGCTTTCACGCTGGACTTGCGACAGCGGTGGTAGCAGCTGTACAGTTATTGACTGAGGAATTTAAAACTAATCCTACGGTCGTTCTCAGTGGCGGCGTGTTTCAGAATCGTACTTTGTTGGCAGCTGTGAATGACCAATTGAATCGCGGAGGATACCGGGTCTTGTGTCATCGACAGGTACCAGCCAACGATAGTGGTTTGGCGCTGGGGCAGGCGTCTGTGGCAACTGCCAGGCGGTTGTAAAAGGCAGGCACAGGGTGACCGCCCAGGGGCGGTAGATTAAATCATCTGGGGTTTATCCCTGTCATCGTCACGGTCCTTCAGCAGTTCCTCCATCAAATCTTTGTAACCGTCGAGCAGCTGCTGCACGTTCTCCGACTCCAGAATTTGCTGGGTTTTGGATTCGATCTCCTCGATGATGTCATCGCCCTTGGCTTTGAATGCGCGTTTATTAATATAGAGAGGATGCCGATCATCCATCAGCACCCAAATGGGCTGTTGGTCGGCAAGCCTCTGGAGACAAAGGGCGGTGCGCGGCACGTCCTCTACCATCACTTCTTTTTGCTGATTGAGTTCGGTTTCACTGCAAGTACCGGGCGCCATAGGCGTGTCGGCCAGGGGGGCGACAGACAGCGTAGTCAATAGGCTAGCGAGGACAAACTGTATTTTAAACATCGGCATCTACTCCCACTGAATCTTATCGACTATTATAGGAAGTTGCGATAGCAAAGACAAAGTGGGATGGATGCCGAGGCACTGCGACAGGGTTAAAAATGGTGGCGATATGTTAAAACACAGTTTTGCACTGTGGGTGATCCTGCTTGCCGCGCCGGCCTTGGCATTGGAAGGCCAGTACTCCATCGACACGGAGAACTCCCGCATCCATGTGCTAACCGATAAAAGTGGCCTATTTGGTGCCATGGGGCACCACCATGTGGTGACCATCGATCGCCTGGCGGGCGAATTGCGGGTTTCTGAGGGAAATGTGGGTCAGGTCACGCTGGTATTAAAACCCGAGGACTTTTTACTCGACGATGCGGCGGACATCGCGCGCTACCCCGCTCAATTTAAAAATCCCGTCAAGGAAAAAACCATTCAAGCCACGCGCAACAATATGCTGGGCAAAAAGTTGTTTGACGTGGCGAACTTTCCAGAGATCCGGGTGCACATTCAGGTGCCCGATGTGTTGGCGGCGGAGGTGATGTTTGACATGACGCTGAATGTTAAAGGCCAAACCATCGCACTGCGGGTGCCTGGTAAGTTGGCGGTTAGCGATGGGCAGCTGCGAGCCACGACGGCTTTTACCTCTTCCAATCCAACCTTGGGTTTACCGGTATTCAAGGCCCTGGGCGGGGCTATGGCTGTCGGTAAAAAACTGGCGTTTGAGGTGGATGTGTTGGCGGTAAAGCGCTAGCCCAGTCTCGGGAAGGAGTAACGCATTAGTCACCACAGGTCAACGGATGCAACAGGGCGAACTTAAGAGAGTTCTCGCGCGCAAAGAGGTTTTGGCCCTGGCGTTTGGGGCCATGGTGGGCTGGAGTTGGGTGGCCCTGGCCGGCCAGTGGGTGGGCACCGCCGGTGCGCTCGGTACAGTCACAGCATTTGTCTTGGGCGGTCTGCTTATGGTGTTGATTGCCCTGGTTTACGCCGAGCTGGCCGCTGCCATGCCCTATGTAGGTGGTGAGCATGTCTACAGCCTCCGCGCCCTTGGGACTGGGGGTTCCTTTGTCTGCACCTGGGCGATCGTGTTCGCCTATGTGTCAGTCGCGGCATTTGAAGCCGTGGCCCTACCCACAGTTCTGGAGTACTTGTTTCCCCAGTTGAAAGTCGGGTACCTCTGGACGGTGGGCGGTTATCCGGTTTACGCCACTTGGGTGGGGGTAGGGATGTCAGCTGCGGTAGTGATGACGGCGATCAACGTGATGGGTGTTAAATTAGCCGCTAGAGTACAGACCCTGGTGACGCTGTTCTTGCTGCTGGTTGGCGCCCTGTTTGTTACCGGTGCATTGTATGAAGGCCGTGTCACCAACCTGTCCCCCCTATATCGCGATGGTTTTGCGGGGGTGGCGGGCGTGCTGGTGATGGTGCCGTTTATGTTTGTGGGATTCGACATCATTCCTCAGGCTGCCCAGGAAATAAAGTTGCCCGCTCGCCAGATAGGCAAGGTCATGCTGGTGTCTGTGGTTATGGCGGCCTGCTGGTATGGCCTGATTGTGCTGGGTGTGGGGTTGTCTCTGCCGGAGGAAGCCCGCGCCCAGGCAAAACTTGCGACTGCTGATGCCAGCGGGACGGTTTGGGGCAATCCCTGGGCTGCGCAACTGGTGATCCTTGCGGGAGTGGCGGGGATTATCACTAGCTGGAATGCCTTTTTGATGGGGGGTGCCCGAGCGATCTTTGCCATGGCCCGGGCCGGGCAGTTGCCTTCGTTCCTGGGGCGGCTGCATCCTGAGTACAACACCCCGAGCAATGCCGTGCTGCTGATAGGCCTCCTGTCGTTGCTTGCGCCGCTGTTTGGTCACAAAACATTGGTGTGGCTGGTCGACGCCGGCAGCCTGGGGGTGGTTGTCGCCTATGCCCTGGTGGCGCTGTCATTTCTGCGCTTGCGCCGGCGCGAGCCAACCATGGAGCGGCCCTTCCGAGTGGCAGGTGGGCGGGCGATTGGTTCGCTGGCGCTGGTGGCCTCGTTGGGATTTATGACACTCTACTTCCCTGGCAGTCCGGCTGGGTTAGTCTGGCCTTACGAATGGGCTGTTGTCTCCGGGTGGGTACTTTTAGGCGCTGCCTTTTATCTGTGGGCGTGGTTGTCTCGCCCATAGGCAGGTGATCACGAGCTTGTTTCCTCGCGTCAATTCAGTTCCCGGCTGTATCTATCCAAGGTAACAATTGACAGCTTTGGGGGCTTTAACGAGCATTGATGATACGAATAAATGGGCATCATTTGTCTTAAGTTAAAGACTGCTACCAGCCATTATGCAGAGTGTTTGATTATGCAGAGTGATACTGGAACAAGCGCGCTCAGCGCGTGAAATGTTGCCCAAACGCCGAGCGCAAGCTCTGCATAATTACAACGTTTTCAAGAACTCGATCAGCGCGTCCGGCGCATGGTATCGCCGGACCTTTACTTCGGGTTCCTGCAGACGTTTCAGCGCTCGGTCCTTCATTGCGAGATCAGCCTCGACATACTGGTGCGTCGTCGCCGGGTTCTCGTGACCAAGCCAGAGAGCGATCACACTGATCGTCAACGCCCGATTGCAGCAAGTGCATAGCGGTTGTGTGGCGGATCGTGTGCGGAGAGATACGGCGCTCTGCTAGTGAGGCGTTGCTTTTAGTAGCTGCTCGCACGGCCACGCCCAGACGCTTGATGACGTTATCCCGTGTCATGGCCGTACCGTGCCGACTGGGAAGTAACACCGATGTGGAACTGAACTGAGGGTTGAGTTTCAACCACGCCCGAACCTCCTTCGCCGTCGAGCGCCAAAGTGGTACTGATCGTTGCTTACGTCCCTTGCCATGAAGGTGAACGCAGGCGGCGCTATCCAATACCACGTCGGTCACGCGCACACCAATGATCTCGGACACGCGCGCGCCGGTATTGTATAGCAATCCTATAAGCAAGTGGTCTCGCTGACTGATCCAGCTATCGTCTGATGTGCCGATCACTGCCATCATCTCCTCGCGCGACAGGAATCCAAGCATGGGTCGCTCGAAACGCTTTGTTGGCACACCAAGCGCGCGTTCGATGACGTGCAACGAACTCAGGTCGCGATGTGCTGCAAACTTCAGGAACGCTCGTAGTGCTGCTAGCCTCGCGTTGCGGCTACGCACCGCGTTATGTCGCTCCTGTTCAAGGTGGTCGAGGAAAGCCAGGATCAATTCCGGAGTGATGTCGGCCAGCTCCATCGTTGCCGGAGACTTCGCATAACGTGTGGTGGCAAAGTCCAGAAACAGCATGAACGCATCACGGTACGCCACCACGGTTTGCGCACTCAATGCCCTATGCTGAATCAGATGTTCGGCAAAAAATGCCTGTACGAGAGCCGGGAAGCTAGGTGGTGCTGTGCGTTTTTTTGCGCTATTCATCGCCGGCCTCCATCGCTTCGGCAAAGCGCTCGAAGCGGTTGCCGGCTATTGCCATCAGTTCCGGTACGGCGGTAAGGTACCAATACGTGTCGGAGATTTTGGCGTGGCCCATGTAGGTCGACAGCGCGAGCATTGCCTGATCGACATCAACACCTTGCTCGTGCCAGAGCATCACCCGGCGCACCGCAAAGCTGTGGCGCAGGAAATCCAAACGTTCGGATTTTCTCAGTTATCCAAACTAAAATAAAATCCAAACCTTTTTCGTAGATGCTTGATATTCAAAGCTTTTGATAGGAAAAGGTTTGGATATTTTTTTACTCT